>ERZ836877.114-NODE-114-length-132869-cov-21.398904_pt1 | contig 132869 bp, 94 predicted proteins | sample MGYA00519469_ERZ836877 | MGnify/ENA primary metagenome ERZ836877 (study PRJEB31850, sample SAMEA3708809) | human gut metagenome | biome: human gut; feature: human-associated habitat; material: faeces | place: China | collected 2014 ... | reverse complement strand
AATTTGGACTGTGGATTCACCCTTGAAAGTGAACGGCTATGCTCCGGAATATGTATCGGAATGTCAGGCAAAGTCTAGGCCTGTCATGGAGGAGATGAAGAAATAGATGGAGACCGAGGGGCTGCGGTAAAGCGAAATCTCTCTGACCGGCAAAGCCGTCAACTATGCCTATACCCGTTGGAACAGCATGATGCGCATACTCGACGACGTACAGTTACTGCTTGACAACAATCTTGCCGGGAATGATATCTGGCCTATCACGCTCGGGCGCAAGAACTATATGTTCTGCGGCAACCACGAGTCGGCCGACAATATGTGCGTCATCCAGTCGCTGCTGGCCACATGCCGCAACCATGATGTGAATCCTCGGCTATACTTAAACTCCGTCATCGCCTCAATGCCATACTTCGATAAGGCCTCCGAGGAAGACCTGATCCAGCTCCTGCCGCACAGGTGGAAAGAATATCATCCCGAGGTCGTCATGACAACTCCGGTGAGGCAGCTCGCAAAGTGAAACCTCCAACTTAAAACGGCGTCGGCTACAACTCAATCAGGTTGTAGCCGGCGTTGATCTATGGTGTACCTGCAAGGTGTACTTCAATTAATGCTTACGTCTTCTTCTTTACATTGTAAAAAGAACCCCCAGACTCTTAACGACTTCGCGTCAAGAATCGGGATTAGGCGTATTTACACAAAATATTAGTTGAATTTTTAGATTGCTTCGCCTTGCATCTCAAAGCGATATAATCCAAATTTATGACCTTCAAAAAAGGAGAATATTGCCATTTCCTTATTGCCTCCGAAATAATCACTGTCTTCCTTGATGTGATCCATATTCTTTATTTCAAATTCTTCCCATTCTTCTAAGGTATAATCAGATTTTCGCTTGTATGGTTTACCAGGATAATAATAAGAATTACCATTAGTCGCTCCATGAATGTATCCCTTTATAAACCAATGCTTCCAATTATGCGTACATTTAATTTGATAGAACTTATAATTTGTTTGGGCTTCTCTTTCAATAATTTTTGATGCTTCTTGAGTCAAATAAGTATCCCTGTTTTTTAACTGAATTGAAAGTTTATGGTCATCAATTTTATTCCCTATCCAAATTCTTATGGCCACTACGATAAAGATCCCCATAAAAATCAAGGACAAAAAGGCTCCAATAGGATTGATATCATTAGAGCTTGTATAATAACAAAAAATTGAGAGTAGCATAAAATGGAATGTAATGTTACATAAACTATTGTTGCTCACTAAAATTAGCATGCTTGTTCCCGTCTATTAAAATATAGAATTCTCCCTTCTTCACCTCTTCTTAAAACAAGAATATGGCCATCTAACTTCAATATATTAAATTCAACTGCATATTCAGGATTATATTGACCATTATGGTTAATATATAATGTATCTTTGTTTCTTTTCCATTTGCCTCTAATTTCCTGATCAATGCTTTCCGTAAAATTATTATCTAAAATTAACAAGCAAGTACCGTCTTTGCTGAGAATAAGCTCAGCGGATCCTGCAACCTTAGCTTCAAACCAAGTTCCACAAATATAATCTTTATTTGAACAAGAAACTATGAGAAAAATGATATAAGAACTATCAAAGTTTATTTAAGTTTCATGGCGCAATTGTTTAGATAATGGTTCGGAAACCCCAAAGTAGAATGGGATTTCCGAATGTTGATTGAATCATAGGTTCTCAAGATTAATCTCTTCGATTTCCTCTGTAGGAGTATAAAACCTTTGGAACAACATGACATGGAGTCGTTTGAATTGATTAAGGAAATCAGATATCGACATGTCGGGTAACCCAATACTGATAAGCATATTTTCTCTCTCCGTATCCTCACAAATTATAGATACTGATACAAAATGGTCATAGCTACAGTAGAGGGATATACCTCGAGGCACGAACTTGGTAGTGTCAATACCAAATTTTCTTACGAAATCTTCAAGAGAAGAAAAATCACTAATGTCGGCTGCCGAGGTACCTTTAAAATCGTTGTACTGGACAGATGCTTCTGATTTTGTCATAATTGTATGCATTAATAAATGTTAAAGTATTCAAATTCGATTCATTCGGCGCGATTTGTTTGAGTTGAATCGGGCGTTGAATCGGGGTTGGTTGACACCGCGTTGACACGGAGTGAAACGAAAAAATTGCAAGTGATTGAGGTTTAATCACTTGCAATTTCTCGGTGGTGCCCAGAACAGGACTCGAACCTGCACGCCTCTCAGCACTCGCACCTGAAACGAGCGCGTCTACCATTCCGCCACCTGGGCTCGGAGTTGTCGGCTATCGGTGTCGTCGGCGTTGCGACTTTGTCGCTGCTTCCGACATAGATGCCGTTTGTGAATGCAAAGTTATTTCTTTTTTTTGGCTTCGCCAAATTTTTGACGGTGATTTTTTGTTTGGAATCCTGTTTTTATGATTTTGAGGTGGATGGGCTCATCTGCTCGCTATGCTCGCAGCACTATCTGGGTCAGGTCAGGCGGAAGGAGCGGCGGTGGAGGGGAGTGGGGCCGAGGGTGGCGATGGCAGCGCGGTGGGCTTTGGTAGGGTAGCCTTTGTTCACTTCCCAGCCGTAGCCGGGGTATTGGATGGCCAGACGCTCCATGAGTTCGTCGCGGTGGGTCTTGGCGAGGATGGAGGCGGCGGCTATCGACATGTAAGTGGCATCTCCTTTCACGACCGTAGTGTATGGTATTTCGCCGTAAGGACGGAAGCGGTTGCCGTCCACAAGGATGTGCTGCGGACGGACTGTGAGTTTGTCGAGTGCGCGTTGCATGCCTGTGATTGAGGCCGCGAGGATGTTGATGCGGTCTATTTCCTCGGCCTCGACCATCACTACTGCCCATGTCAGGGCGTTCTCCTCGATGTAGGGACGCAGTAGCGCACGTTTCTTCTCAGTAAGTTTCTTGCTGTCGTTGAGTTCGGGACATTCGAAATCGGGAGGAAGTATTACTGCGGCGCAACTCACGGGGCCGCATAGGCATCCTCTGCCCGCCTCGTCGCATCCTGCCTCCAGGATGCCGGGGCGCATATATCGTAGAAGCGGTGTGTTCATGATAGGTAAGAGTGTCGATGTCAAAGACAGGCGCCGGGAGAATCCGCTCAGATATCCCTCGATATTATATAGGAGAAGATATCGCGGAAGGTCTGGCGCCAACGGCTGTCGGGATACGTGTCGAGCACCTTGTCGGCCTCCTTCTGCATCTCGCGCATGCGCCGGTAGGCATATTCTATGCCGCCATTCTCGCAAGCGAAGCGGAGAAGCCGCGCGATATCATCCGATGAAAGATCGCCTCTGCGAAGAAGAGCCTTCATCCTTTCCGCCTCCTCAGCCGGGGCATGCCCGAGGGCATAGAGCAACGGCAGGGTTACTTTCCCCTCGCGGAGGTCGTTGCCCGTGGGTTTGCCGATACGGGTGTTGTCGGAATAGTCGAATATGTCGTCCTTGATCTGGAAACAGAGTCCGAAGAGCTCCGCGAAACGGATCAGCGGTGCATACTGGCTCTCGGTGGCTCCGGCCGCCTCCGCTCCCATCTTCACGCAGTTCATGAAGAGCGAGGCGGTCTTCTTGCGTATCATCGAGATGTAGCTCTCCTCGTCGAAGTGATGGTCGCGGGCATTACAGATCTGGTCGATCTCCCCGATCGAGAGCTCTTTGCCGAGATCGGAGAGCGAGGCGATGATCGCTATATTGCCGGTCCTGATTCCCGCGGCGAGCGCGTTCGACACGAAATAGTCGCCCACAAGCACCGCGATATGGTTGCCCCATTCCTGATTGATGGTCGCCCTGCCGCGGCGCAAGGGGGTCTCGTCGACCACGTCGTCATGGATCAGCGACGCATTGTGGAGCATCTCAAGAGCAGCTCCCGCATGAAGCACGTGCTCATTGACGCCTCCGAAGAGCCCGGCGCTGACAATCACCATGATAGGCCTTATCTGCTTCCCTTTTGTCTCAAGATACGAAGTCACCACCCGGTTCATCAGCGCGTTAGGTGTATAAAGCGAGCGACGGATGATGTCGTTCATCTCCGTCAGCTCCTTCTGAAGCGTTTTCTGTATTACGGTGAGCTGGTCCATATTCAAATTCAGTGCAAATTTAATAAATTCTGTTCATCTGCAACCTCTATTCACGATTAAATTGTTAATTTAGCAGAAAATTTTAACCATATGACTGAAAAACGCCTGTTCCTTCTGGATGCTTTCGCACTGATTTTCCGTGCCTACTACGCTCTTATCAAGATGCCCCGCCTGACGCAGGGCGGATTCAACACCTCTGCCATATTCGGCTTCGTCAACACTCTCGAGGAGGTGATCCGCAAGGAGCGCCCCACGCATATGGCCGTGTGTTTTGATCCTCAGGGCCCCACGTTCAGGAGCGAGGCCGACGCCGCCTACAAGGCCGAAAGGGCCTCCATGCCGGAAGACATACGTCTCTCAGTGCCTATCATAAAGGAGATAATAAAGGCATACAACATACCGATACTGGAGGCTGAGGGCTTTGAGGCCGACGATGTGATCGGCACCATGGCGAAGCGCGCCGAGAAGGAGGGCTTCACTACCTACATGATGACCCCCGACAAGGATTTCGGACAGCTTGTCAGTCCCGACGTGCTCCAGTATAAACCCTCATACCGCGGCCAGGACTTCGAACTGCGCGGCGAGGAGGAGGTATGCGCGCGCTATGGTCTGGAGCGCACCTCGCAGGTGATCGACCTGCTGGCCCTTATGGGCGACAAGATCGACAATATCCCCGGCTGTCCCGGAGTGGGGGAGAAGACGGCTGTGAAGCTCATCCAGGATTTCGGCAGTGTGGAGAATCTCCTGGCCAACACCGACGGGCTCAAGGGAGCGCTGAAGAAGAAGATAGAGGAGAACGCGCAGCAGATACGCGACTCATATTTCCTGGCCACGATCCGCACCGACGTGCCTATTGACGCCGATCCGGACGACCTCGTAAGGAAGCCGGAAGATAAGGAGAAGCTGTTTGCCATATTCAAGGAGCTGGAGTTCAAATCGCTCAGCGACCGTGTGGCACGCCGTATCGATTCCGACACGCGCCCGGCGGCGCCGGCTTTCCCCACGTCGCTTTTCGACATGCCGGAAGAGAGCCCGGCCAATGCCGCGGCCCTCGAGATAAAGACGGCACAGACAGACCCTATCGACTGGAAGACCGTTGACTCGGAAAAGACACGCGAAGAGATGTCGCGCAGTCTGTCGGAGGCAAAGGTGTGCGGAATATGCTTCGTGGCGGAAGGGGAGAACGATATGGACGCCCGGATCCTGGGCGTGGGCGTGGCTGCCGGTGATTCGGAGGCTTATTATGTCCCTGCAGGAAATACAGATGCCATCGGCACGGTGCTCGACACACTCGCACGTCCCGACCTGCTGAAGGTCACGGCGCAGGCCAAGCGCGACTACGTGCTCGCCCACCGTCTGCGCACAGATGCCGCCCCATCGCTTGTCAACTATTACGATATCGCCGTGGCCCATTACCTCCTGCAGCCTGAGATGCGTCATTCAGTCGACACCCTCGCCTCAATCTATCTTGGCTACTCCTGCCGACAGGCTCCGGTGCTCACTGCCAAGCGCGGCGCTAAGACGCCTGCGGCCACAGAGTCTGAGATTGCCGAATGGGCCTGTGAGCAGGCTGCGGTAGTGGTGCGCCTGCGGGAGCCCCTGCAGAAAGAGATCGTCTCCGAAGGGATGGAGAGGCTCCTTGCGGATGTCGAGTTCCCTCTCTCCACGGTTCTGGCCGAGATGGAGATGACGGGAGTGCGTATAGATGTGGAGGCACTAAATGATGCCGCCGCAGATCTCGAAGGACGCCTCTCGGGAATCGAGAATGATATATATGAACTTGCGGGAGAGACATTCAATGTAGGTTCGCCGGCAAAGGTCGGGGAGATACTTTTCGACAAGCTACAGCTCGACCCGAAGGCCAAGAAGACGAAGACCGGCCAATACTCCACAAGCGAGGACATCCTCGAGAAGGTCGCACATAAGAATCCTATTGTCGGAAAGATATTGGAGTATAGACAATTGAAAAAGTTATTGACAACTTATCTTACGGCCTTGCCGGCATGTATCAACCCGTCGACAGGGAAGGTGCATACCGTCTACAATCAGACTGTCACTGCCACGGGACGCATCTCCTCCTCCGCGCCCAACCTTCAGAACATACCCGTCAGGGAGGAGCAGGGACGCGAGATACGTCGTGCCTTCATTGCCGACGAAGGTCACCTGTTCCTTTCCGCCGACTATTCGCAGATCGAGCTGAGGCTGGTGGCCGACTTCGCCGCCGACCAGACGATGCTCGACGCCTTCGCCAACGGCGACGATATACATGCCATAACCGCCGCCAAGATCTACCACAAGAATCTCGATGAGGTTACCGCCGACGAGCGGCGCCATGCGAAGACCGCCAATTTCGGCATACTCTACGGTATATCAGCCTTCGGCCTGTCGTCGCGCCTCGGGATACCACGCACGGACGCCAAGGAACTTATCGATAATTATTTCGCCACTTTCCCCACTATCCAGAAATACATGAGCGACTCTGTGGAGAACGCGCGTGAGCACGGATATGTATCGACGAAGATGGGACGCAAACGGCGCCTGCCCGACATCAACAGCAAGAATCCTGTAGTGAGGGGATATGCCGAGCGCAATGCCATCAACGCCCCCATCCAGGGAGCGGCCGCCGATATCATAAAGGTGGCCATGGTCGAAATATTCCGCGAGATGAGGGAGAAAGGGTTGAAGTCGAGGATGATCATGCAGGTGCACGATGAGTTGAACTTCGATGTCGTGCCTGAGGAGCTTCCGGCAGTGCAGGAGATTGTGGGTCGCTGCATGGAGGGCGCTTACAGCGGCCGTGTGAGACTTACGGCATCGAGCGGAGTGGCCGACAACTGGCTCGACGCACATTAACGCGCGGGAGAAGCCTTGTATTCCGCAGGGCTCACACCGAACTGTTCCTGGAAATATTTCGCGAAATGCGACCGCGACACGAATCCCACGCGGTAGCATGCCTCGCTGATGCGGCAGTCTTCCTCCGATAGAAGCCGCGCCGCCTCATTGAGCTTTATGCGCTTCACCAATGCATTGGGAGTCATGCCTGCCACTGCCTTAAGTTTGGTGAAGAGTCCTGTGCGCGATATGCCGATCTCCTGCGCGAGCAGGTCTACGTTGAAGTCCTCCTCAGAAATGTGTTCCATGACTATTCTCTCGATCTTGGCAAGGAGCTCATTGTCCATTTTTGAGTCGGGCACAAGGTCGCGGACAGGTATCTGCGGATTTTTCCCGAAATCGAGCCGCAGTTGCCGGCGTATCTTAAGGATACCTTTCACCTGCGCCTTGAGCACATCTGACGAGAACGGCTTGCTAACATAAAGGTCGGCTCCGTTCTCGAAGCCTTCTATATAGTCGTCCGACTCCACCCTTGCAGTGAGGAGCACTACCGGTATGTGGCTTGTGGATAGGGAGGTCTTTATGCGCCTGCAGAGTTCCATACCGTCCATCTCCGGCATCATGACGTCGCTAAGCACTATATCATATGGTGTCGCGGCAAGCATTCCCAGAGCCTGGCGCCCATTGGATGCGCACCCGACCTCATATATTCCTGAGAAAAGATTCCTCAGGAATGAGAGAAGATCGTCGTTGTCTTCCACGATAAGCAGGCGCTCTTTATCCGGACCGTCGCTCTGATTGCCGGCTTCCGGCGTCAGACCGGGTTCTGCGGAAACTTTCTCCTCAGCCACAATGACCCTCTCTTCAGTCATGGGGAGCGACACTGAGAAGGAGGAGCCTTTCCCCACCGAGCTTTCCAGACGAAGGGTGCCATGCATGAGCTCCACATACTTCTTGACAAGGAGCAGTCCGATGCCTGTGCCGATATTGTCCTGAGGCTGAGATCCGGCAACCTGATAGAAGGGGGCGAAGATCTTCTCCCGTTCCTCTTCGGGTATGCCCCTGCCATTATCTCTGACAGTCATGCACCATGCGCCGGCATCATCGTCACAGATCTCTATCCATATGTGGGAAGAGGTGAATTTCAGCGCGTTGGAAAGAAGGTTCTCAATCACATGTCTCAGTGCCTCGTCATCGGCCATGGCCATGCATAAGCCCTCTGGCACCTTGAGATCCAGGCCGATACCTTTAGCCTCAGCCATGGGGAGAATATTCCTGCATGTCTCCACTGCCAGTTGCCTTACATCCACCGGATGGAGATTTATATCCATGCGTCCTGACTCGATTTTGCGGAAATCCATGAGCTTGTTGACAATGTCGAGCAACCTGCAGCCATTGCGGGCAATGACGTTGAGTGTGGGAAGCTCCTCGCTGACGAGCCTTTTTGATTTCATCACCGTCTCCAGGGGAGTCAGTATGAGGGTGAGAGGAGTCCGTATCTCATGCACCATATGGGTGAAAAATACGATCTTGCTCTGGTATAATTCTTTGTCTTTCCGGGCTTCCATTGTCTGGAGCTCAAGTTTCTGCTTACGTTTAAGCCGTAGGAACAGTGCGTATACGCCGAATATGAATGTCAGGGCATAGACCACCATCATAGGCAGGGAGAGCCACCAGGGAGGCAGCACTTTTATCGGGAATGACAGAGAGTCGTCGTTCCATCCTCCGGCACCGTCCGACGCTTTCACCCTGAACCGGTAGTCGCCCGGAGGAAGGTTGGTGTAACTCACCCTTCCGTCGGCAGGGCCCTCGTTCCAGTCGGGGTCGAATCCCTCAAGTTTATAGAGGAACCTGTTCTGCGCGGGATTGACATAGCTCGGAATCACCACTGAGATACTGAAGATGGAGTAATGGTGGCTAAGTGTCAGTCTGTCGGAATAAGCGAGGGAGCACGTCAGCGGAGAGTCATCGGCATCTACGGCGGCCCGGCGGTTGAACAATGTGAGGTCGGTGATGATGACATCCGGATCTTTCGACGTGAAGTCGAAATCCGATGGTTTGAACTCATTAAACCCGTTGATTCCCCCGATAAGGATAGAGCCGTCGTCGAGACAGATACCGGAATTGGGCATGAAGAGATTGTCTTGGAGCCCTGACAGTTTATTGAATGTCTGGATTTTCCCCGAGTCGGGAGAGTAGCAGTAGAGTCCATTGGGGGCAGTGATCCAGAGGCGGTCGTCGACGGGTATGATTTTGTTCACCACTCTTAATGACTGAGGAAGCGGTTCGCGGATGAAGCATTTCTTTTCGGGCTCGAAGCGGAAGAGCCCCAGCCATCGGTGCCGACCCATATCCGTCCGGAATTGTCTTCGGCTCCTGTCACAACGTTGCTGACCGTGAATCCGGGAGATGGGAGATCTTTATTGTCGGAGATTAGAAATTGTTCCCAGACATTTTTATCAGGATCAAGGCGATACAGTCCCTGATCAAGAGAACATGCATACACGAACCCCGCCTGATCTTCGAAAATGTATTCCACATCCGCATGGTTCACCTCAAACACCCTCTCGAAATCATCTGTCTCCGGGCGGTACCTGTTGAGTCCGCGGGTGGTGCCGATCCATATCGCGCCACGTCTGTCTTTAAAAATGGCGTAGATGCTCGACGAATATAGGGTGTTGGGGTGTTGCCCCCCTTTATGGTTTCTGAAAGTGCCGGTCTTCAGGTCGTATATGTCGAGACCTCCCATATACATCCCGATAAAAAGTTTGTCGCCGTCCTGAAGGAGCGCATGAGTGTTGAAATAGGTTTGTCCGGGAGTCAGATGGTTGCCGAAAGTTTTGAAAGAATTGTCTTTACGGTTCCATCGGAAAAAGCCGGCGTCATCCGATCCTATCCATACATCGCCATTGTCGGCCTTTGCGAATACGGAGATTATCCTGGCGGGCAGTCCTGAATTCCCGGAGAAATAATGGTTGAAGAGTCGGAAAGAGGGGGGAATGTAGTTGGCTCCTCCGAAGAAAGTGCCTATCCAGAGACCATTTTCCCTGTCGATGAAAAGAGAGTGAAGATAATTGTCATTGAGGTTGTCGGGAAGAGTGTGGCTGGCCTTGATGTTTGTGGTTTCTCCTGTGGCGGTGTTGTAGGTTGTGAGACCCTCGTCGGAGGCCAGAATAAGTATGCCGGGATCGTGTTCCACGATTTGCCTTATCTGGAGCACGTTGTTGCCTGAAGGGGATATATGGGTTTCCCATACTCCTGAGTTTCTGTCAAAACTGCATAGCCCGGTTGTTGTACCCACCCATAGATTATGAGCCTTGTCTTCGAATATAGACTTTGTGTTCTTGGGAGATGACGCGACCGGCATGAATAGATTGTGCTTCTTGTCGAATCTGCTGAGACCCTCTTCCGGGCTTACCGCCCAGATTGTTCCGCCGGAGTCTTCCTCGAGATCATGTATGATGTCGGAGTTTATGCGGCCGATAGCGGCATAGTGATCCGTGTGTCCGGTCTTGGGGTCATGCCGGAATACTCCTTGTGCTGTGGTTGCTATCCAGGCGGTTCCGTCTTTAGCGAAAAGGATGTCGCTGACCGACGATTTGATCCTTACGTCATCATTGTAGAATTGGGAGGGCTCTATGAATTTCTCTTTTCTCAGGTCGAAGATGGAGAGCCCCTTGTCGCTTCCCACCCATATTTGCTTGTCGTGGTTTTCCGCCATGCAGTATATCACCTGCCCGAGCGACGGCATGGATGGATCACGCCATACTGTGATGTTCCTGCCGTCGTAGCAATGCAGTCCGTCATTGGTGCCGAACCACATGCGGCCCAGATCGTCCTGGATTATGCTGTAGATTGTGTTAGACGACAGACCATCGTCAATGGTGATATGACGCACATTCCTATTATGCGCCAACATGGCGCAACAGGAGCAAACGGATATAAGTATGTAAATACAAAAGGTGTGCCCTATGGTGTTAAAGTGTGTGCCCGATAATAAAAAAAATGTGCCGGATTGTTCGGCACATCTTTAAAAAGTTGGTTATCAATGAATGTCAGGATTAGTGAAGTTGATAGAAAACATCAAGCTTTTTGATGAAATTTGGCCAGGACAGAACGGTGTTGAACGTTTCGATGGCGCGGTCGCCCATTCTTTTGCGCAGATCGGGGTCGGACGCGAGCTTGCGCATGGCGTCGGCAACGGCTCCTGGATTGGATGTGGGCACGAGAAATCCTTCGCGGCCGTCGGTTATGTATTCCGGCTGTGCGCCGTTGGCTGTGCATATGATCGGTTTCCCGGCAGCCATATATTCTATGTTTGAGAGTCCGAAGGCTTCTTCGGCGGTGGACGGGAGCACTCCGAAATCGCATTCCGCGATGATGGGCATAGGATTGTCGCTGTGTTTGCGCCAGTCTATCATGTCCATCACGCCGCGTGTCAGCGCGCGGCGGCGCAACTTATCTACATAGTCGGGCGTCCCGTTACCCACGATGCGGATCCTCATGCGCGATCCTTTAAGCATCGAGAGAGCGTCGATAAGGGTATCTATCCCTTTGCCCGGTACCAAAGGACCATGGAACATCGCTGTCACGGGGCGTTTCGTCGCGCCGTCAGATTGAGCCATGTTCTTGATGTAGATACTGTTGTGGAGCACATGCACCCTATCTTCAGGAAATGGAAGCTGACGCCCGTGCCAGGTGGAAAGGAATCTGTCTCTCGCCAGCCGCGACACAAAAATCATGGCGTCAAGGTTTCTGTATATGCGACGGAACAACCACGAGTCGATCCCTTTCTTTACTTTGTGGCGAGTCATGACTACGCGGGCGTCTTTCCTTCCGGCCAGCCTGCGGGCGAGCAATGCGGTGAATGCGTTGCGGAATCCATGTGCGTGGATCACGACCGAACCTACGGGAAGATGCTTTATGAAGCCTGCTATCACACGGGCCGATCCCAGATCGAACATCCCTCCGAAGGGCGCGTGCAACCTGTCGATCCCTTCTTTCTCGAAAAGGGAATCCACCGCTTTGGCATCGCGGGTGAACGCTGTCACGTTCCATCCCTCGTCTCTGTAATGGCGGCAGATGTCAAGTGCGTATCTTGCCACTCCACCCCAGCGGATATCCGGCAGTATGTGGATAAGGTTTTTCTGTCGGCTCATGCGGCGAGATGGATCAGTTTGTGGCGGCGAGCATGACTTTTATGTCGACACTTGGGAGATTAAGATATGATGCCACAAGTTTGTCTACGAGTTTTCCTTTATAGGTCACTATCCCGACTTGCACTCCGGGGGTGCCTCCCACCAATCCGTCGATGCCACCTTTAATGATTGTGTCGCCGAAGAAATTTACCAGCACGTTGGAGAGTGCCATGGCCACTGTGCGCGGCACGGATAGGGAAGGCTTGGTCTCGTTGAAATTCATCACATAGACAGTGTCCTTGATAGCGATGGAAAGGTTTTTCGGAAATTCAAACGGGCGCGTGCATTCCCCTATGAGTATCACGTCGGCTCCCTTAACCTTGTTGTAGAGCACGCGGGGATGGATGGCCACGGTGTTGAGCGAATCCCCGCAATACTGACGCGCTGTCTGCAGCGCGGAGATATCGTTGTTCATCAGTGTGACATATGCACCTGCGGTCATGGCTGCTTTCGCGGCGGAGTAAGCAGCTGTGCCGTCGCCGATCACCAGCACCTCGCAGGGATTGAGACCGGCTACTCCGGCCAGAAGCACACCTTTCCCTCCGCCGACATATGACAGAAACTCCTGGGCGTAGATTATTGAGGCTCTGCCGTCGATTTCATCGACAATGTTGGCGAACACTGGTTCGTCGTTGAAGCTGAGCATATTGTCGAGACACCCTGCGGTGATCCTTTTTTCAAGAAGCGCTTTTATCACGTCTTTGTCAAAGAGGGATTCGTCCATCATGGTGAATAGAGCCGCCCCCTCTTTCATCTTTCTGACATCGTCGGCTCGCAAAGGAAGATACGACAGCACGACATCGGCCTTCAGAGCTTCCTCGCGCGATACGATGTCTACTCCGAATTCGGTATATGCGGAGTCGGGGAAGCTTATGTCGGTGGCCGCTCCGTTTTCCATCATTATCTTTATGCCCGAGGAGGTGAGGAGTCCGCATCCCTCAGGAGTGAGCAGGAAGCGGGTTTCTTCTGTGTCGGGATAGTTGCCGGCGAGACCGATGGTGAGTTTCTTGCCGTTTACGTTTTTCTCCTCTTTCTTGAGCTGCGGTTCGAGTTCTATGGTGCTGGTGGTTTCTTTCTCAGTCATGAGCATGGTGAAATTAAAGGGGGATTGTTGTTCTCTTGAAGAAATGTTGTCTCTTCATTCACAAAATTAGTGCAAAGCGATTGAAAATGCAAAAAAAGATTCCATAATTATCGCTTCACAATATTTTTTCCGGCTGAAGGGCTGGGATGCATTGCTCCGGTTCAGACGCCGATTCCTTTGACCGGGCCATTAGCGAGGAAATCGGCTATGTTGGCATCGATCTGTCGCCTGTCTTCAAGCGAATCCCCCTTCCAAGTGTGGGTTGCTTTTGAATAGTGCGGAGTGCGTGCCATGAGCTGATCGGATATGATCGTGCGGATCTCTTCGTCGGTATGCCCGGCGAGAAGCGGGCGCTTTTCCCGCTTTCTCACGAGTCTTGAGAAGAGGGTGTCTTCCGATGCCTGCAGCCACAGGGTGGTGCCTTTTGAGTTCATGTAGTCCATGTTGTCGAAGAAACAGGGCGTGCCGCCTCCGCATGACACTATGCAGTCAGACATTTCCCCCGCCTCATGGAGCATTTCTTTCTCGATGGCCCGGAATCCACCTTCTCCTTTATCGTCGAAAATCTGTCTGACAGTCTTCCGGAAACGCTCCTCTATGTAGAGGTCGAGGTCGATGAAACGCAATCCGGTAGCTTGTGAGAGGGCTCTTCCGAAAGTGGTCTTTCCACAGCCCATGTATCCTATTATAAACAGAGGTTTCATAAATTCAGTGTGTTTATGGTGTCGGTTTTGATTGTCAGACGTTGGTCGGCAGTGGCCAGCCGCAGCAGGGAGTCTACCGTGGGTATGGTGAGGATGAGGCGGCGCGTGCCGTTCGACACAACACTCCTCCTTCCGGTAGGCAGGGAGGTGTAATACCGTTTCCAGTCGAGTGCGGTTTTTCTCATATCGGCCAGATATCTGGCTGCCTTTTTGCGGTAGCTCTCTTTTCCGGTGGCGTTGGCGATATCTACAAGAAGCCGTGCCAGTTCGATTCCTTCATGGTAGGTGGTGTCGGCCACTGTGAACGATTCCCCCTCGATGAGGTGCATAGGATGCAGTGAGCCGGCAGCACGCACGCATATCTCGGCCTCCTCTGTATGTCCGCGGTCGAGCAGAAGTCTTCCCGCTCTGGTGAGGGCGCCGCGCTGGCGTCTGTGCTGGTCGGCTACTACGGGTTCAATGTATTCGGGCAGCCGACGGTCGAATTCCCTCCTGTCGGTCATGGCCTGCAGTTGCATCCGCAAGACCCCGAGCCATACTGTGGAGTCAGATCCCGGCCAATAGACCTCCGCGAAAGGAAGGGTGCGGGTGGCCCCATGCGCCACTTTGTAGAAGCCCGTGGGGATATGACTGAGAAAATAGACAGGTTTCGGATTGGGGCTGTCATTGTTCGTGGCGATAATGTCAAGAAGCATAAGCTGCTTGAAGGGGATCATGCCTCCGGTTGTGAGACTCCGGAGACTGAGGGTCAGCGTGTCGCCGTCGATGCCCGGGAGTGTCACCCTTGAATGCCGGAATGCGGGAGCTCCCTCTCTCTGCGAATACAGTTCCCTCAGAGCGTCGCGCAAGGGTATGGCAGTGGTATCGGCATCGCCGGCGATGCGCGTGAATGCGTAAGCGCCATAGGCGATGTCGGCCGGAGTGGCGGTGAAGCTGAGGGCATTCCTGCCCTGGCGCATCAGGTTTGCTACGTATTCCGGAGTGGCGAGATATGATATGTCGATTACCTGATGTCCTTTGCCTATTCCTTCCACTTCCTGCGCATACCAGAGGGGGAATGTGAAGTTGTCGCCATGTGTGAAAATTATGCCGTCGGGCATGGCGAGAATGTTGGCTGCGAAACGTGCGGTCTCATACCGGCCGCTCCTGTTGTGGTCATCGAGGTTCTCCAAAGCGAGCAGGGCAGGTAGCCCGACAGAGGGAACGACAAGGCAGATGTAGCCGGCAGCTTTTCCCCTGAATCTTCGGAACGCAGCCGTTGAGAGAGCTATGATGCCGAACGCAATCCATATGGAGAATGCCATGAAGGAGCCGAGGAAAGAATAATCGCGTTCCCGGGGCTCTCCGGGAGTCTGATTGAGATAGACCACGATTGCGAGACCTGTCATCAGGAAAAAGACAGTTGTCACACCCAAGGTGCGTAGCCTTCTCCTCTTTTTCCCCGACAGATATATGAGACCTGCTATGCCGAACAGGAACGGCAGACAATAGTAGACGTTATGTCCCGGATTATCGGCGGAGGCTCTCCCCGGCATCTGCGACTGTGGCCCGAGCATGGCGTCGTCAATGGTGCTGAATCCGGTGATGAAGTTGCCGTGTTCTATCTCTCCGGTCGACGGAATATCGTTCTGACGCCCGACGAAGTTCCACATCAGGTAGCGGAAATACATATAACCCGCCTGATAGGCGAGAAACATATTCAAGTTCTGCAGATATGTGGGGCGCCATGCCGGTTCTTTATGGCGTTTCCCGTCAGCCCCGATCTTGCCTACTGCGTTGCCGAGTGTGTCGATGGCTGCGGATACCTCCATGCTGGTCATGGATGTCTTGTCCATGCCTATCCATGATCCATACGCCTCGATCATTGACGGTGAAGAGGCAGTTATTCTCGGCAGCCACATGTCGAGCTCAGGGGTGGTCATCCTTTCAAAAGAATAATCGCATAGCAGATAGTTGTCGTCTGCCATCGTAAGGGCTTTCCTGTTGGCAGCCGAATCGCTTGCCTCGATGAATCCGCTTCGGTAATGGAGCCGTGCTTCAGGCAGCAAACGCACATAGACAGGTCTTTTTTTCTTGAGCACGAACTGCCTGTAGTCCGGTGTGGCGGCACCGGGTTTCCATTCCTCCCGCAGCATTGGGCGACTATAGGGGGTTGCTCCGTAGATGAGCGGTTTTGACCCGTATTGGTCACGTGCTATATATCTGTGGAGCGCGAAAATATCTGTGGGTGCGCCTTCATTCATAGGCGGGGATGCATTGCCTCTTATAAGGATCATGGCGAAGGAGGAGTATCCCAGCCATATGAATCCGAGCATCCATAGACCGGTCTGTATGCGTCCCCGGGAAGCTTCAGGTATCCATACCGCTGCCGAGAGTATAGCCGCCATGATTCCTCCGGCGATTATGTGCGATCCGAACACGGTGAGCCCTGAAAGCCAGACGGCAAGGAATAGCAACGCCTGCATGACGGGACGTGGCCATCTCCCCGCAGCATAGATTGAGGCAATGAATGTGGCCGGAGTCAACACCGCATAAGCTACCGTGCCCGAGAAATAGGGAAGATGCAGGGTGTTGACAGCAAAGAGTTCGAACTGCTCGCATATCATCAGGGCTCCGTTCATAAGCCCCATCAATATCGCGCCAACTGCTGCGAACGACAAAAGAAGTATCCCCCAAGCTCTCATGCAGTGGCCTTTGCCTTGTTTTGTGGCGAACGCATAGATCAGTGCCACAACAGGTATGCATAGCAGGTTTAACTGGTGGACACCGAGAGAAAGACCGGTAATATAAGCTATAAGGATAAGCAACCGTCTTTTTGCCGCTACTGGTCGGACTCTGGCCCACAGAAGCGCCAGCCAGATGGTCAGTGCGGAAAGGAATGCCGACATGGCGTAGACTTCGGCCTCCACGGCAGAGAACCAGGCCGAGTCGCAGAAAGCGAAGCAGAGCGCTCCCGCCGTCGAAACAAAAGGACATATGATATCTGCTTTATGTTTGCCGGTCAAGACGTATTCCGCCAGCATATATATTATTCTGGCGAGAAAAAATACGGATAGGGCCATGAAAAGGCCGCTGCATAGATTCACCACGTATGCATGGTTGGGGGAATCGAAAGGGATTGTGGCCATTCGCATGGCCAGCGACCAGACGGGATTGCCCGGAGGATGGCCCACATCCAGGCGTGAGGCGGTGGCGGTATATTCCGGGCAGTCCCAATAAGATACCGATGAATCAGCCGTAAACCAGTATATAGCGAGCGCGCATATGAATGCAAGCCCTGACGACAGGTTGCACAATGCGGAGTTATGTCGGATTTTGTCGCTTTGCATGATTGAGTGGCAAAATTACAAAATTCCATCAAAACCCATGGCATTTTGAATGTTTAATTTTTACTATTGTTCCCCGTATGCGTAAGTGTAGTGGCAAGGTGAATGGCAATGCTGATGGCGCATGGGGGGTAAGGCATGAAAACAATGAAGAGGAACAGTCTCTTCGACTCCTCCTCTTCTTCACACTCATTATAATCGGATTTATATGATTCTTATGTTGCGCCCGTTTCAAGTTTCAGGCGCTTGATCTCTGTAGGGTATGCGTTGATTGTTGTGAATTGCAAAATTAATAAATCTGAGAGAATCCAGGGTATCGATATGTTACCATCCACAAAATTCAAACTTATTTTGAACTCTGCCAATTCACAAAATATTCACATAAATTCACGCTGAATTCACATTATATTCACATATTTCTGCATTCAGATTCACATGTTTTACATACGAATCTGTAAGTGTCTAATAGTTAAGAATGTATAATTGTTCTAATTTACAAAAGTTTCACATGTTAAAATTTTTTTCTGCATAGGCGGCTGCAAAATCTATTTTCGGGGGATCCGGAAAATTTATTGATGAATATAATTTTTCCACCATAGGGTATAGAAATGTTAAGTTAACAAATCTATACCCTCGGGATCTGAGGCCACCGGCGATTTTGTTTAAATTTTGTTTAAAAATTGTTCGAAAATAGTTCAGGGTGGAAAAATCTGTCTTGAATTTATATCAATTATAATGATTGACGTTGATTGTTGCGTATCCCGATTGACTCTGGAGGCATGTGGAATATTTCATTTTATTTTCATAAATATATTATATGACTTATTTATTGCTTGCATTGTAATAACATATTGGAAAATAGTCTTATAGATCTTGACGGGAGAGGCGTGTCGAAAAAATATGAATGTGGGGAAGTGGAATGGGATATGCTCAGGTCATAATTTCTGCAAAATTTCTACAGCCTTTCTACACTATAAAAATAAGGATTCCAATGGGGGTATTGACCTTAAGAGTATTCTTTGGAAGAACGGAAATGAGAAACCTTCGATTCACAAAAATTCACTTCCGTTGATTGCCTCCGGGGAGAGGGGTAGGAAATGTTAACCGGTGCTTCCCGAAGGTTTCAATAGGGGAAATGGAGTTGTAGACCCAAGATGCCTGACGGTCCGGAAGAGTGTGACCTTATTTTAGGAAAAGCCTTTTGGGGATGCTGACAGATCCGAAAGGTGCTGTGAATATCCTTCCGGTTTTATCAGACTCGAAGGCTCTCACGGCTGCATCCGCACCTGTGGCTGGAGAGAGGCAGAGCGGACGGAAAAGCCGGTCGGTAAGGGGATCGAACCATTTCCCCATTCTCAACATAGGGGAATCGACTACTCCCGGATCACAACAATTCACTCTTATGCCATGTGGCGCGAGGCGTAGGGATAATTCCATGGCGTAGGCAGTGATCAGTTTTTTTGACAATGCATATGCGCGCAGTCGGGAAAATTCATCTCGGCTGATATCACAGGTCTTTTTCTGCAACGGAAACCAGCGGCGAGTGGCGGAAGTAGTGAATACGATCACTCCACCTCGAGCGATGGAAGGTGTCAGAAGCTCGTTGAGAAGGCGCGTGTTGTGGTAGTTTACGTTGAGGGTGTCCTCATGGCCGTCGCTGTCGAGACGGAAGGCGCCATTCATTGTCCCTGCGTTGTTGATCACCCCGTCGACTCCAGTGGATAGAATTTCGGCTATTCCCTCTTTCACTGATGCGGAATCGGAAAGGTCGAGCCTGATGACCCTGGCTTCCGGAGCTCCGATCCTGATGGCCTCCCGCATGACAGGGATGGCTTTGTCAGTGGAGCGGCATGCCAGGAGCATTGTGTGTCCCTTCGCGGCCAGACGCATGACTATTTCTTTCCCTATGGCTCCCGTGGCCCCTGTGACGAGTATTTTCATGGTTTTTTTATCCCTTTGTCGAGCAACCGGTGCTTAACCATCATCCTGACCGGTGTCGGAGTCATTGCCACGACTACTATCGAGATCCTGTTGAGCCACCCGTTGATATATTGTCTTTTCCCTTTCAGCATCTTTCGGATTGCCTTCCGTGCGAAACGTTGTGGTGTGTCGAGCACTCCGATTGCCACCGCGAGCCGTTTGAGATTGTCGGGGAGCCCGAAAAGATTGGTGGCGATTCCGCCCGGACAGGCTGCCGTGACTGTCACTCCGTAGTCTCTTGTCTCATAATGCAGCGCGCGGGAGAACACGCGGATATAGGCTTTGGTGGCGGCATACATGGATAGGCCGGGCATAGGCATCCAGCAGGACATGGATGACATGTTGAGGATTTTTCCTCCACCGTGTCCCATCCTTTGCGTGGCAAATCGGCGACATAGCATGGTGAGCGCCCTCATGTGGAGATCGATGAAACAGTCGATCTTTCTCTCAGGTATCTCTGCGGCACCGGCAAATGAGAATATGCCGGCGTTGTTTATCAGTATGTCGGGATCGATGCCTCTGTCTCCGCATGATGTGTAGATGATGTCAATTGCATCGCGGGCTGTGAGGTCGGTGGGAATGCATACAATTTCCACACCCGGGAAATCGCGGCTTAATATCTTTCCGGCTTCTGCCAGACGTGCGGCGTCGATGTCGGTAAGTGCCAGTGAGCACCCCATACTTGCCAGGGTGCGGCAAAATTCAAGTCCTATTCCTCCTGTCGCCCCCGTGACGAGCGCGCAATGTCCTTTCAGGTCGGTGATCTTACCCATTGTCCTGTTGTCTGAAATGATTGGCTATCTTATGTCGCGGCTACGGCGTTTTATGTCGTCGATTTCCTTGAGTATGCGAGGAGGGAGGTCGTGGAGATGTTTATGGCATGCCATCTCGCGCGAATACATGCGCGCTATGCAGTAGTTCACGTGATCGCATCCGCAACGGTGGCATTCCTCATCGCGCATGCGGTTGACGAAATCCGGCTCGTTGAGGAGCGCGCGTCCCATCTGTATGAAGTCGAAACCTTCCGCATCGAGAACCTTGTCCGCATTCTCCCGGCTCACGACGCCACCCACATATACAAGAGGCAAGTCGAGTTCCTTACGGAAGAGGCGTGCGTCATCGAGGAAATAGAGCTCTCGGAATGGGACGGAGGGAATCATGAATTTGCCGAACCATCTCACTCCGTATTTCAACCAAAGCTGCGGCATATAGTGGGTCATGGAATATATGGGCATTTCCCCACGCATCACATACATCGGAGCCTTGCTCACGAAGCCGCCGGAGAGCACGAGCGCATGTGCTCCGAGAGTCTGGAGCTCTCGTGCCACCGTGAGGCAGTCGTCGATCTCAAGTCCCCCCTTGAACCCGTCGCGCATATTGGTCTTTACCAGCACTCCCATGTCGGAGCCAGCAGCTTTCATGACTTCAGCCATACATTCACGCATGAAGCGCATACGGTTGTCGAGCGAGCCGCCGTATTCATCGCGCCGGCGGTTGGTGAAGGGCGACAGGAACTGCGATATCAGGTAGCCGTGGCCGGCATGTAGCTCAACACAGTCGAATCCGGCGTCGCGGGCAGTGCGCACGGCATCGCCGAATTTCACGGCGAGGCCTTTCAGTTCGTCGCGGGTCAGGCCTCTCACGAATGTGGGGGAATAAAGATTGAATCCGGTTGTGGCCCCGACAGGGAGGCATCCGGCTGTGGAACGGTGTGTCATGTTGCCGCAGTGCCCTATCTGGATAGAGGCCTTGGCTCCGTAGGAGTGGATGCCGTCGGTGATCTCCCGCAGTGGATTTACGATTTCGGGACGAAGCCATAGCTGCGTCTTGAATGAGAGCGCAGACTGACAGATGCCCGCATATGCGAGGGTCGTCATTCCGACGCCTCCGCGAGCCACGCTCAGGTGATAGTCGCGAAGAGCGTCTGTGGGATTGTTGTCTTTCCCCATCCCTTCGAACGCGGCCGAACGTATCGTGCGGTTGCGTAGTGTCACGGGGCCGATATTTGCTGGTGTGAAGAGTTTCATCGCAGTGAAAAATGTGTCGTGGTTACGAACGGATTCAATAGATAAATGGAATTATGTAGCGGAGACTCAGGGATGTGAACTCGTCGCCGAATTCGGCGGAATAACGGCGGTGGAGCGATCTGGCTCTCGGCGCAAGATTCGCGAAAGTCCATAGCGCGAACACAGCCCCCGGCACAGACCATGTCAGTATGGCAAATCCTGTCCATTCGGTGAATTCTCCAAAGTAATTTGCACCGGTCACATACCGATACAGCCCCTTGCGGGGTATGTAGTGGCGTGTGTCACCCGGTTTCCTCAGATTGCGTATCACGTGATCTGAATGCATGTTTATGGCCATGCCTGTGAAGAACACCAAGCATCCGAGCAGGAAGAGGGGTGAGAGAAGCCAGCCTGCGGTATATCTTCCGTCGGGTGCCACATAGAAAAGCCACCCCCCTATCATATAGGCATTGATGGTGTTGAACACCATTCCCATGGCCACGATTGCCACAGGCATCCTGCTTTTCCCTCTCATCAAAGCCGGGAAGATGAACGTGCGTTGGAAATAATGAATCTCGAAAAGTAGCGCCATCACGCAGGGGGCTGCTTCAGCATATCGTGGACTTGACAGCCATATCAGAGCCATACATATGAAGGCGGGCGCCTCCATCACGACCCATCCGGCCCGGTTGCCAACCGAGGGCCCCCATTTCCGGGAATAAGTCATTCCATAGGCGGCCTCCACACGATGGAGGGCTATGAAGACGACCACGGCCAGGACAGCCATGGCCGCTGTCAAAGTGTCGAATATCTCCGGGTTGAAAATGTCTTCCATGTCGTCGTTGAGTTAGAAATCTTTGCAAAGATAATAAAAGTCCGTGATTTTTAATTAACTTTGCAGCATGAAATCCCCGTCTGCCGTGCAAACGGCCACTTTCCGCCGATAATGAAAGATCTTCTGATGTTTATCAGGCGCTTCGCGCGCCCCTATAAATGGAATGTGGTGTGGAGTGTTATCTTCAATTTCCTCACCACCTTCTTCACCTTGTTCTCCTTCGCCTTCATAATGCCGATCCTGAAGATACTTTTCGGGCTCGACACCACAGACTATATATATATGGACTGGGGCTCAGGCGAACTTAAAGACGTGCTTCTCAACAATTTTTATTGGTATATGAGTTGCCTGGTCAAGGATTTCGGGGCATCCACAGCCCTTGCGCTCCTGGCCGTGATGTTGATTGTGGGGACATTCCTGAAAGTGATCACCGCATATTTCAGCGATTATTTCATAATCCCGCTCCGCAACGGAGTGGTGCGCGACATACGCGACCGCATGTATGCCAAGATCCTTTCGCTGCCCATCGGATTCTACACCCATGAGCGCAAAGGGGATATCATGAGCCGCGTGAGCGGCGACGTGACGGAGATTGAGGTCTCGGTTGCGGCCAGTCTCGCGGCTCTTGTCAAGCAACCGATCATGATAATAGGCTGCCTGGCGATGATGCTGTTCATGAGCTGGCGTCTGACCCTTTTCGTATTCATACTCCTTCCATGTGCTGGATGGGTGATGGGTTCGATAGGCAGGAGACTCAAGGCGAAGTCGCTGAAGGCTCAGAACCTTCTCGGGACAATACTGTCAACCACCGAAGAGTCGATAGGCGGCCTGCGCATAATCAAGGCCTTCAATGCTGAGAAGCAGATGTCGGAGATGTTCGGCCAGGAGACGCATGAGTTTCTCGATGTCAGCAATTCCATTCAGCGCCGTTACGCGCTCGCCCATCCGATGAGCGAGTTTCTCGGCACCATAGCCATCTCCATTGTGCTTTGGTTTGGCGGCTCCCTGATCTTGAGCAATTCATCCTCGATCGACGCTTCGGGCTTTATATATTATATGGTGATTTTCTACAGTATCATCAACCCAGCCAAGGAGCTCTCAAAGACAGGCTACACCATTCAGAAAGGCATGGCGTCGCTGAAGAGGATCGACAAGATCCTGTCCGCCGACAACCCGATAAAAGATGCGCCTGATCCCGTGGCATTGCCCGCTGACCCGATGCGAAACGGCAGCATAAGGTTTCGCGATGTGTGCTTCAGCTACGACGGGGAGCGCGACGTCATTGACAATGTGAACCTTGACATACGTCCCGGAATGACCGTGGCTCTCGTCGGTCAGTCGGGTTCCGGCAAGTCGACGCTTGTTGACCTGATACCACGTTTCTGGGATGTCGAGAGGGGAGTTGTGGAGGTTGACGGCCACAATGTGAAGGATTATCGTGTCAGCGAGCTGCGCTCGCTGATGGGAAATGTCAATCAGGAGGCCATACTGTTCAACGACACTTTCTTCAACAATATAGCTTTCGGTTCGCCCAACGCCACGCAGCAGCAGGTGGAGGAGGCGGCGAGAATAGCCAACGCCTATGATTTCATAATGGATACACCGGATGGTTTCCAGACGATGGTTGGCGACAGAGGGTGCCGTCTTTCAGGCGGACAGCGCCAGAGGATCAGCATAGCCAGGGCCGTTCTTAAGAATCCACCTATCCTTATCCTCGACGAGGCGACATCGGCGCTTGACACAGAGAGCGAGCGTCTTGTGCAGGAGGCTCTCGAGAGACTTATGAAAGACCGTACCACAGTGGTCATCGCCCATCGCCTTTCCACTATTGCCAATGCCGACATGATCTGCGTGATGAGCGGCGGCAAGATCGTGGAGCGTGGCACGCATGATGAACTTCTCGCGCTCGACGGCCATTACAGACGTCTTGTCGACATGCAGTCGATCAACGGCTGACAGGCTATATGAATAGTGATATGGAATTTTGCCGGTTCCCCCGACGATTTTCATGGGGATCGGATGTTATATAAAAAGAACTCATGCCGGATTCCGCTCCGGTGCAATAGTAAAAGAATATTTTATGAGAAAGATAGCCGTGTTCACCTCCGCTGACGGCCAGTGCGCCGACAGGCTTGTGTCGCTCTTCAACGAGGGCAACCGTATGCGTGTGGAATTGATAGTGTCAGACCGTTTCGACACGGATGTGGCGGGGCGTTTCCAAGGCAGGGGTGTCGAAGTTGTCGTCACTCCGAGAAACGTCATGGTGTCGGCTCCTGAGGAGGTGGTCACCCTTCTTTCCGATCATGGCATTGATCTTCTGGCGCTCGATGGTTTCGACGGGTTCCTTCCGGAGGCGGTTGGCGTGGAGTATTCCGGTCGGGTCGTGCAGCTTACATCGCCGGAGGAGGCTCCCAGAGAGGTTGTGGCCGCTTTCTCGCGTATGGACGGCTTCTCATCGCATGCCGACGCAGTCCGTGCTGAATCTCACCCGAAACCATTGGAAGGCACGTCTGAGGATACCGTGAAGCCTGCTGACTCCACTGTTGCAGGCGAAGGGGGTCAGTCTCAGAAAAGCGTTGACGAGGAATGGGCCGAATGCCTGCATCTCAATTATGATCCGTCGCGTCTGCGCACTACGCCGCCACCTGTTCCCGGAGGCGCTTCAGTGCCACCTGTCCCAGGCGGTGGAGGACAACCTGTCCCACCGCATCCAGTTTATGACTCGCCGTCAATGCCGGGCCCCGGAGTAAACGGTATGCAGTCGGTTCCCGGCAACGGCCAGATGCCACCTACTTATCTTGTATGGGCTATAATTATGGCTGTGTTCTGTTGCACTATCCCCGGCATAGTGGCCATTGTCTTTTCCACGCAGGTCAGCTCGCGTTTCGCTCTCGGAAATATAGAAGGGGCATGGCGTGCGTCAAGAAATGCCGAGATATGGATAATCGTCTCTTTCGTGCTCGGAATCATCAGCGCGGTCTTCTATCTCCCGATCATGCTCTTCTCCGGATCATGATAGGGCCTGAGGGTAAATCTTCACGGCTGAGATGGATTGTGCCCGCGGTGCTTGTGGCCGCTGCCGTATTCTATTATTTTTCCGACCCGCTTACTTCCCGCTTCATGCCCCAGTGCCTTTTCCATCGGATCACAGGTCTGCAATGTGTCGGCTGCGGTAGCCAACGTATGCTTCACGCCCTTCTCCACGGAGATCTGTCGGGCGCATTCAGAGCGAATGCCTTGGCTCTTCTGTCGATACCTGTCGTAGCTTTCCTTGCCTGGGTCGACATAAACCGTACACGGCGTCCCGCGCTCTACCGCAAGGTTTACACGACATCGCTCGCTGTCAGTATCGGCGTCATCCTTGTTGCCTGGTTTATCGCCCGTAATATTCTTGATGTCTGAGAGGAAAATTCTCCCGACAGCGTATATGGATAAAAAAAGACCGGAACATCTATTTGAGGATGTTCCGGCTCTTTGTATTTGTGAGTATCTATCGCCGACATGTATCCTTTCCGGATCAGCGGCGGCGTTTTTTGCGCGATTTGGATTTGGTCGATTTCTTGGAGGATGCTTTCGTCGGGATTGTCAGGGTCTTGCCGGCGCGGAGATGGTCGTTTTTCATGCCGTTGGCCTGCTTGAGAGCAGCGACTGAAACACCATATTTCCTAGCGATTGTCGAGAGTGTCTCACCGTTGCGTATCTTATGCGATTTGGGAGTTGACTTTGCAGCGGCTTTCTTTTTCTCTGTCTTGGCTGATGCTTTTGATGAGTTTTGGGATGAGGAACGTGTTACCTTTGACGAAGCACGAGTTGCACGGTGTGAGTCGGCAAGCATGGCATCTTCTCCGGCCATATCGGCGGTCGTGGTGATTCTCAGCTGTTGTCCGACTCTCACGGCGTTGCGGCGCAGGTTGTTGCTCTTCTTGATGTCGGCAGGGGATACGCCGTATTTCTCAGCTATCGATCCGAGACTTTCTCCTGCCGCAACCTTATGCACGACCACAGTCGATTTGCCGTGGGCGGCAGCGAGCGCCACATCGGCCTCTCCTGTGTCTTCATCAGGCCATACCTGGGTGTCTTCCACCGCGAGCATCGCGTCGGCGGGAGCCTCTCCCGGCTCAACGACGCCCCGGCGCCCATATTTGTCAGATTCGAAATTACGGATCTCGTTCTCACTCATCAGATAGGCGTGGATCTGCTGGGAGGGGAGGATGAGGGTATAGGGATTCTCGGGGGTTCCGGGTATGATGTCGGCGCGGAACTGCGGATTGAGTATGCGCAGTTCCTCCACAGGGATATCAAGCACTTTCGATATCTGGTTGAAGTGTATCCTGTCAGATACCTGTATGGTGTCCATGACAAGCGGCTTCGTGGGGAGCACAGGCGAGATGTTATGCTTCGGATAATAGTTCATCACATAGTTGGCGGCGATGAACATTGGCACATATCCCCTCGTCTCCGGGGACAGATAGCTGTAGATCGACCAGAAATCGTTGTCTTTCACGTCGCCACCTGCTCTGCGCAGGGCTTTGTTGACGTTGCCGGGGCCGCAATTGTAGGCAGCGATGGCCAGCGACCAGTCTCCGTAAGTAGCGTATAAGTCCTTGAGATATGAGGCGGCGCGTTCAGAGGCGACATAGGGGTCGCGGCGCTCGTCGACGAGAGAGTTCACTTCCAGACCGAGCCCTTTGGCGGTGCCGAGCATGAACTGCCAGAGGCCGGTCGCGCCGTGGCGTGACACTGCATTGGGGTCGAGACCGGACTCGATCACCGGAAGGTATTTGAGCTCCAGCGGAAGCCCCTGCTCTTCAAGAGCCTGCTCAAAAATAGGCATATAATATAGACTCAGGCCAAGGATGGCTGCGATCTGGGCACGCCCTTTACGTGTATAGCGGTCGATATAGCTGCGCACCACCTGGTTGTAGGGCATCTCAATTATAGTGGGGAGGGCGTTCAGGCGCCTCACCATCTCCTCATCATCGACCTCCACGTCGGGTTCGGTGGCATAACGGTTGTCGGTTGCGGTATAGTTTTTGATAAACCATCCTTCAAGCAGTTTCTGTGTGTCGGCCTCGAAGCTTTCGGGATAGACTATAGCCTGGTCGGTTATGCTTGTCTTAAGGTCGAGCACATTCTGTTTTTTATCCGGGTTCGCATACCCGGTCAGGGAAGCGGCGGCGAGGAGGAATAAGAAAAAACGTCTTTTCATGTCTGAGTTCTGTATTAGGGCGGCCGGCTGCCGGAGAGTCAGATGGCAGCCGATGCCGGAGAGTTAAAAAGTGAGGGCCCAGTTCAGCCCCACACTTACCTTTCGGTCGGTGGGATTGACAATCATCGACGGACTCCAGTCGATCGACAGATCGGGAGAGATGTCGAAGTGGGCCAGCGATGCGTCGACATAGGCGTCGACCATGCAGAGCATATACATCCCGACAAGGCATATTATGCAGAGGTCGCGGTTGCGGCGATAGAAGTCTCGCCGTGTGCGCATTGTGTTGGTGAGCCATTCCTTGTCGAGATCCTCTTCCTTGGTGGTTGAGGGAAAGAAATTCATATATGATTTGGTAGAGGGGTCATTGTCCATGAGGTCGCGGTATGCCTGCGAGTAGTCGCGAAGCTGCCCGTTGTTCCAGTTAGTGCCGTAGCCGAGGCCCATGAAAGCCCCGACTATGATAGGAAGTTTCCAGTAACGGCGGTTGTAGACCTGACCCAATCCCGGGAAGAGGGCGGAAAGCCATACGGCACGCGTGGGGGAGGGGTTGAATATCTTTTTCCCGTCGAGTCCGTATGGGGAATTTTCATCGACCACGACTGTTGGGACAGTGTCTGCCTGTTCGTCATATTCTCTGTCAAGAGGTTCCCTGACGAGCATCTCCGCGTCGAGATAAGCAGTGGAGTCAGGGGGTATCTGCGTCTTCCCGGGGGGTATAGGTTTCCGTACGGGTATTGTGTCGGTGGCAGGAGCCACTGATACTGCCGCGACAGATGGCGCCGCAGTTTCCTGACTGTCCGTGCGTGCCAAGGCGGCGGTGAGGTCGAAGGGTATGATCATGATGACGCAGAGAGCCGTCAGCAGACGGCGCCTCCAGCCTGTCAGTGTGGCGGCTGTCTCTCCGCTTTGGTTGAGGATGTCGGATAGTCTCTGCATTTATCTGTTTTCCATCTTACTGAAGAGCTCTACAAGGCTCTGTAGCTCTTCGTCAGATACGAATTTAAATGTTATGGATCCTTTCCCGTCGGCCGCGCGTGCGAATTTCACAGGGGTAGGCGATATGCGGGAGAGAGAGTCGGCGAATCCGGAAAAAGAACCGTAGTCGTTTCCTTTCTTCGATGGGAGTTGAATCTCCTTGTCGTGGCCGGCTATCTGGCGGGCGAGCTCCTCGACCCTGCGCACTGAAAGCCCCTCTTTCAGGATCAGGTTGTAGAGCTTGAGCTGCTCCTTGGGATCAGCCACCGAGAGGAGGGCGCGTGCATGCCCCATGTCGAGTTTCCGGTCGCGCAGTCCGAGCTGGATCTCCGCGGGAAGTTTGAGGAGCCGCAGATGGTTGGCCACTGTGGCCCGTTTCTTTCCGAGCCTTTCCGAGAGCCGGTCTTGTGTGAGATTGTAGGTGTCGATAAGCTTTCGGAAGGCCAGGGCTACCTCTATGGCGTTGAGATCTTCCCGCTGGATGTTTTCGATCAGGGCCATCTCTGTCACTTCCGAGTCGGAGGCGGTGCGCACATAAGCCGGCACGGTTTCGAGTCCGGCTATCTTCGCGGCCCTCCAACGCCGTTCGCCGGCGATGATCTGGTAAGTGCCGTCGCCGGCGTCGCGCAGAGAGAGGGGCTGGATGAGGCCGAGCTCGCGTATTGATGCTGCCAGTTCCTCTATGGTCTCTTCGTCGAACGTGCGTCGCGGCTGTTCGGGATTAGGCGATATCAGATCGACCTCGATCTCGTTGATGGCGGACGAACCACCGGTCTGTATGTCGTTCATCGAGATCAGGGAGTCGAGCCCCCTGCCCAATGCATTCCTTCGTAAAGACATTCTGTCGTCGTTTTGTTGTTGTCTGCCTGTGCTGTGGGATCAAGCCGCGCGAGCGGTCAGGCTTTTTTCTTCCTGTTGCGTGCTATGAGCTCCTTGCTCAGCTGCCCGTAGGCTATCGCTCCACGGCTTTCCGCGTCATAAAGTATCACGGGGAGTCCATGGCTGGGTGATTCCGAGAGCTTGATGTTGCGGGGAATCACGGTGGTGAACACCATATCGCCGAAATGTCCCTTGAGCTCCTCGAATATCTGGTTGGCCAGGCGCAGACGGGCATCATACATCGTCAGCAGAAATCCCTCGATCTCAAGAGTGGGTTTCAGCCGGCTCTTTATGATGCGGATGGTGTTGAGCAGCTGAGAGATGCCCTCGAGCGCGAAGTATTCGGCTTGTACAGGTATTATTACCGAGTCGGATGCCGTGAGCGCGTTGACGGTGATGATGCCCAACGACGGACTGCAGTCGATGAGGATGTAGTCGTAGTCGTCTTTAAGCGGCTCAAGCACTTTCGAGAGTGCTTTCTCGCGGTCGCGCCTGTTCATGAGCTCCACTTCGGCGCCCACCAGGTCGATACGTGAGCAGATAATGCTCAGGCCGTCGATGCATGTCGGCATCACCGCTTTCTCAGCCGGATACCCGTCTACAAGGCATTCGTAGACCGAGGCCTGGTCGTCGGCAGGCTCCACGCCGAGGCCCGACGTGGCGTTGGCCTGAGGGTCGGCGTCTACGAGCAGCACTTTCTTCCCGTCCGTTGCCAGACAGGAGCCGAGATTGAACGCGGTAGTGGTTTTCCCGACGCCTCCTTTCTGGTTGGCGATAGCTATGATTTTACCCATTGCTCTCTTTTAAATGGTTTTCGGTTGCAAAGTAATAATTTTTCTTTGACAATTCACAATTTTTCGTCTTAAAGTGTATTAAGATCGCTGTTTTTAGCATCTTCGGCACTCTCTTTTCTTCTTAAAACCCTCCTGAAAGTGACAATCAGAAGGAGAGTGGCGGTGAGAAGCGCTCCGGAGAAACTGTAGTATACTCCCGAGGTCTCCATGCGTAGGGTCTCTGCCATGAATAGCATAAGGGGAATTCCCACTATTATGTAGCTCACTACCGATATCCAGAGCAGTGGCTTCACTTCCGACGTGCCGCGCAGGGCGTTGACGTAGGTGAGCTGTGTGGCGTCGCAAAACTGATAGAGGATGAGAGGGGGAATGAGCACTATTGAGGCTGTGGCCACGGCTTCCACGGGAGTGAACATATGGACGAGATCTTTCGTGAAGAAAAAGAATATAAGGGAAGCTACTGTGCAGAGCACGAAATTTAGATGCAGTCCTGCGGCCGTGGTCTGTCTTATGCCGCGATAATCCTTGACTCCAGTGAAATTAGCCACCCGTATTGATGTGGCCCATCCGAAGCTCATGTATGTCATGAATCCGAGTTGAGCTATGGTGTTGACGACCTGATATGAGGCAAGCTGTATTTTCCCGAACCAGCCGCTGACCACCGCGCCCATGCTCCACATCCCACATTCCACTCCGCTTTGTATCATAAGGGGGTATGAGGTGTTCCAGATCCTGCCGCGTCTGTGGCCTCCGGCGTGTCGGCTTGTGAGCGTGTGCCAATAGACCCTGTAGCGTCGGCGCCAGGCGAAAACGGCAACAATCGCCACGGCGGCTGCCGTGCGAGCGGTCAGAGTGCTGATGCCTGCCCCCGCAAGGCCGAGCTCAGGACATCCGAGTTTGCCGAAGATCAGGAGGTAGTTGCCGGCGATGTTCAAGACATCTGCCCCGAGGATAAGCCACATTGGGGTGGCTGTGTCGGTGGTGCCGTTGGCTGTCTGCTGGAAGCAGTTGAAGACCGCCATCGGTATCATAGTGCACAATATTATCAGATAGTATTTTCTGGCAAGCGGAAGGATATCGGGATCCTGTCCGAATCTGTCGAGAATGAAATAGCCCGCGCCCATGACGATGGTGAAGACGAGGGCCACTATGATATTGACCTGCAGGCCTGCGCGGAGTGTCAGACCCCCTTCCTCATGGTCTCCTTTGCCGTAAAGAGCGCCTATGAGCGGAGTAATGCCTCCGGCGAACCCCATGAGCATGACTGTGGCTATGACGAAGAGGCTGTTGACGAATGCCGATGCCGCGAGTTCATCGAGGCCATATGCGCCCACCATCATCGTGTCGGCGAAGTTCACGGCTATAACTCCGATCTGCGTCACCAGCACCGGGAAGCCTATGCGCAGCAGACTGCGGTATGACTGCATGTAGGTTTCGGGTTTGAGTTTGCGTATGATGCCTTTCATATGTCGCTTTTGTTTCAGGCTGCAAAGTTAAGCAAAATCCGCGAGCTTTCAACCGGCATGTAGAAAAAATCCATTATTGCCCAAGGGTCAGGAGTATAGACCGCGACTCCGCGATGCCCGAATAAGGAAATTGCTGTCTGCCCGGCTTTATGCCGGCCTTCCGGCATATGCGACTTTTCGGAGATAAACTTGTCCTATTTCTCTTATTCCCTTTTTTTAAGACCGGCAGGGAAATCCGGGTAAACAAAAATGAGATAATTTTGTAAAGAATTTAAAGGGTTTCCACTATGCGGGCACTATCCGTATACGACCCTGAGATCAGAATTCCCCATCAAAGTCTCCCCTACGGAGACCAAGACATCAGGTTTATGAAAAAAGTCATCTTGTTTTTAACTCTTGTCACTGCAGTATGCTCCCAGGCGGCTCCCACGGTAAGTCTTGATTCCTGCCGTAACATGGCTGTGCGCAACAATAAGACCATACGCATGGCTGAGGAGAACCTGCGCAGCGCAGGCTATTATAAAGATGCCGCAAGGGCGGCCTATCTCCCGGGTATCGACTTCACGGGCACTTATATGTATAACCAGCATGAGATCCGCTTGCTGGGGGAGGACGCCAAGCTGCCGACCATGAGTTTTGATCCGGCCACACAGAGTTATCAGTACAATATACTGAAAGGTCCTGACGGGGCTCCTATAAAGGATCCTTCATCGGGTAGCTACATACCCACGGAGGTGGCCGTTATTCCCAAGGAGGCCATGAGCTATGATGTGCACAATGTGTTTGCCGGCGCTGTCACGCTGACCCAGCCGGTGTTCATGGGTGGCCAGATAAAGGCGCTCAATGAGATAGCCGGTTACGGGGAGCAGCTGGCCAAGGCTGCACGCAACTCCCTTACCCAGAATGTGGTCTATGCTGTCGACGAGGCGTACTGGCTCGTCGTGTCGCTCAGGGAGAAGAAGCGTCTGGCCGAGAGTTTCGTGAATCTTGTCGACACGCTGCGTTATGACGTGCAGGCGATGCTCGACGAGGGTGTGGCCACACGCAGCGACTTGCTGACTGTGGAGGTCAAGCTCAACGAGGCCAAGATTGCCCTCACAAAGGTAGACAACGGGCTTACTCTCTCGAGGATGGCTCTGGCACAGCTCTGCGGGCTTCCCGTCAACACGCAGATGGAACTCGAGGATGAGCAGCTCAGACATGCCGCCGCCATCCAGCCCGAGACAACGGACAACCTTTACGATGTCTATACCCGCCGTCAGGATCTTGAGGTAATTCGCCAGGGGATCAACATGCTTAAGGGACGTGAACGTCTGGCTCTCGGAGAGATGTTGCCGAAAGTGGCTGTGATAGGCGCTTATTCATTCTCCAACCCTAATGTGATCGACGGCTTCCAGAAGCGTTTCGGTGGCGGATTCTCCATAGGGGCAGCCGTAACGATACCTATCTGGCACTGGGGAGGCAACTACAGCAAATATAAGGCTGCTAAGGCGCAGACCACCGCGCAAAGGCTTCTCCTTGAGGACACCGAGGAGAAAGTCAGCCTTCAGGTGAGCCAGGCGCAGTTCAGCTTCGACGAGGCAAAGAAAACCTACGACATGACCCTCACCAACATGGAGAAGGCGGATGAGAACCTCCGCCAGGCGGAACTGGGTTTCAAAGAGGGAGTACTGACCACCAACGACGTCATAGGCGCCCAGACAGCATGGCTTCAGGCCAATTCCGAGAAGATCGACGCCGAGATCGGCATACGTCTCTGCCACACGTATCTTTCGAAAGTGCTTGGCAATCTGATGTATTGACCGGAATACCATTCGATTATAACTGTATCTGAAAACTGAAAACAAAACACAAATATGGCTACCAACGACAATATGGCTAACGACAAAGCCAACGCCCAGACGCAGACCCAGACATTCGCCGATCCAGCGGCAGTGTCGGCCAAAGACCGCATGCTTATACTCACCATTGTGACAGTGCTTCTCGTGCTTGCCGCAATGGCGATTGTGGGATTTCTATGCATAAAGCAGGGCCCTGACACAGTGCAGGGCCAGGCGGACGCCACGGAGATACGCATATCAGGAAAACTTCCCGGACGTGTAGCCGAGATTTTCGTGGAGGAGGGTTCCCATGTGAAGGAGGGGGATACTCTCGTGAGGATACATTCCACACTGGTAGATGCCCGTCTTGACCAGGCACAGGCTATGGAAAACGCAGCGAGCGCCACCAACCGCAAGGTTGACGCAGGCACGCGCACGCAGATCATCAACGGCGCGCGTGATCTCTGGCGTCAGGCACAGGCCGCTACCGGCATAACCAAGAAGACCTATGACCGCATGCAGAATCTTTTCGCAAAAGGGGTGGTAAGCGAACAGAAACGTGATGAGGCGAAAGCCGCCTACGATGCCGCCGTGGCAGGTGAGGCAGCTGCCAAGAGTCAGTATGACCTCGCTGTGGCAGGTGCCCAGAAGGAGGACAAGCAGGCTTCGGAGGCGTTGCTCAATGTGGCGAAAAGCGGTGTGAAGGAGGTCAACGCGCTTCTTGAAGACCAGTATCTCACGGCACCTTGCGACGGGGAGATCACCGAGATCTATCCGCATGTGTCGGAACTCGTGGCTACCGGAGCACCCATCATGTCGCTCCAGAAAGACGACCACTGGGTGGTATTCAATGTCAGGGAGACCCTTCTCAAGGATATAAAGCTTGGTTCCGTGATAAAGGTGAAGATCCCCGCTCTCGACGTGACGGAGGATGTGAAGGTGTTTTATATCCGAGACCTGGGCACCTACGCCAACTGGCAGGCAACCAAGTCGACAGGCGACTTCGACGCGCGCACATTCCAGATAAAGGCACGTCCCGAGAAGAGGATAGAAAATCTGCGCCCCGGCATGTCGGTCATACTTGAGCAATGAGTCATAAGTCCTATCAACGGGTGATAATATTTTAAACCTTATTCTCCTGAAAATGAAAACGACAGGATTCAAAGCCATATTCGTCAGGAGCGTGCTCCAGATTGTGAGACGGCCCATCTACTGGGTGGCCTTCTTCTTCCTGCCGCTATTTATTTTCCTGATGATGTCGAGCCTTATGAGCGAGGGCCTTCCGTTTCAAGTGCCTGCCGCAATTGTCGACAAAGACGGTTCCTCGGTATCAAGAGAGGTGTCTCAGACGCTCGCCGGGATGCAGCTTGTCGATGTCAGGAAGACCTGCAACAGCTTCACGGAGGCACGTCATGACATGCAGAAAGGGGATATCTTCGGCTATTTCCTTATTCCGGAGAATTTCCAACAGGATCTTCTCTCTGGAAGAAAACCGGAAATCACCTTCTACACCAACATGACTTATTTCGTGCCCGCCACGATGCTGCTGAAGACTTTCCAGGCGACTGCCCTCTATACCAAGGCCGGGATAACGATGAACGTGCTTGAGGCCGTGGGCGCCACTCCTGATCAGGTGACTCCTCTTCTCCTCCCGGTCAATATCGAGGCCCGGGCCATACATAATCCCGGTCTGAACTACGCGATCTATCTTTGCAACTCGTTCGTGCCCTGCGTGCTACAGCTTATGATCTTCCTGGTGACGTGTTTCAGCCTCGGTCAGGAGATAAAATACGGCACTTCGGTGAAACTCATACGCATGGCTGGAGGATCGACAATCAAGGCTCTTGCTGCCAAACTCATGCCACAGACTATCATCTGGATGGTCATAGCCATATTTATGGAGGCATGGCTTTTCAAGATAAACGGGTATCCGGTCTATGGGTCTTGGTTCTGGCTGACCCTCTCCGAGCTGATGTTTGTCCTGGCGTGTCAGGGAATGGCGTTGTTCTTCTTCGGGCTTTTCCCAAATCTGCGCCTTTCCCTTTCGATAAGCGCCCTGACAGGTATATTGTCGTTTTCGATAGCAGCATTCTCATTCCCGGTGGAGAGCATGTATCCTGCCGTGGGAATATTCAGCTGGATTGTGCCGACACGATATAACTTCCTCATTTATATCGATCAGGCGCTCAATGGCATAGATATCTACTATTCAAGGATATGGTTCGTGGCCTACATAGTCTTCATGCTCCTGCCGCTTCTTCTGGTGAGAAGAATCGGGAAATGTATGGAGAAGCCGGTGTATGCTCCTTAAAAAGATGACGTTATGAAAAAGAATATATCTTTGTTCCGACAGCTTTTCGATGTATACTGCCGCGAGTTCAGGCTTGTGGTCCACGACCAGGGGATCATCCTTTTCTTCCTGTTTCTTCCGCTGGCCTATCCGGTGATCTATTCTCTGATCTACAATCCGGAGGTTGTCAGAGATGTGAGGATGGTTGTCGTGGATCATGACCGCACGTCGCGAAGCCGGGAGCTTGTCAGAAACATAGATGCCACCCAGAATGCCTGGGTGATAGGCTATGCCGCCGAAATGGGGGAGGCCCGGCGTGCCATGGATTCGCATAAATGCTATGCCATAATGGAGATTCCGGAGGGATTCGGACAGAAGATAGGACGCGGGGAACAGGCTAACGCGGTGATTTATGTGGAGTCGAGTCTTCTCTTGCGCTACCGCGGACTCCTTATGGGGTCGAATGCCGTGGCCCAGGCTATGGGGGCCGAGATTCGCTCTGAGAAGATAGACCTCGTGGCCCCGCTTGCTTCCACGATCACCGATGGCAACCTTATGGAGATCGATAATGTGGCCATGGGCAATATAGAGAGCGGCTTCGATTCATTCATAATGCCGGGAGTGCTTATCCTGATCCTTCACCAGTGCATAGTTCTCGCGGTGGGTATGGCCGGGGGAGTGAAACGGGAGCGACCGGAGCTGATCGGCTACAATGGAGTCAATGCGATGCCCAGTGTGGCCATGACGATGCTCGGCCAGATGCTTTGCTACATCACTATCCTGATAGTGCCGGTGTTCTTCCTGATCCATTATGTCCCTCTTATCTTTGCATTCCCTGTGGCCGGATCGGTATGGCAGATTTTCACGTTCCTTGTGCCTATGGTGCTTGCCTGCATGGGGCTGGGATTCTGCGTGCAGGGAATTGTGTGGGAAAGGGAGTCGGTATTTGTCATCTGGGTGGTTACCTCAGTGATGTTCCTGTTCCTGTCAGGCCTTACCTGGCCCCGCTATGCGATGCCCCCGGTATGGATGGCCATCAGCGACTGTATCCCCGCTACATGGGGTCTTGAGGGATTCATAAGGATGAATACCAACGGCGCATCCCTCTCGCAGGTGTCGGGTGACTATCTGCATCTGTGGATCCTCGCGGGAGTTTATCTGACGCTGGGTTACTGCGTGCAGCGCTGGGTGGTTCGGCCCTCGCTCAACAAGGGTTACGATTCGTATGGGTTTGTTCGCGTCAGGGAGAACTGACGGTGGGTTTATTCGGGGAACCACGGCTTTCAGCCGCGGCACGGTGATGCCATCCGGCAGTCAATCCGAGAGGGTTGGATTGGTGATGCCATCCGGCAGTCAATCCGAGAGGGTTTGGATTGGGGATGCCATCCGGCAGTCAATCTGATAGAGGGAAGGATTAGAGATCAAATAAAAAGCTTTTCCAGGGTCGCGAAGCCGAGACTCTGGAAATGCTTTTTAATTTGTCTGTAAATGGCGGAATATCACCTATGGAGGGATATCACTCAGGGCGTGATATAAGACGCCGGTAAGGGGATGGGGTTACGTCGGGGTCAGCAGCCTCCGCAGCAGCCTTTGCTGTCGCCCTCGGAGCCGCAGCAACCGTCGCCGCAAGCGCCGTCGTGGCAACCTCCACCTCCACAGCCTCCGCAGCCGTGCTGAGGCTGCAGTTCCTCGGGAGTCGCATCGCGGACTTCCTCCACTTTCCCTTCGTAGCGGACGGTTTTCCCCGCGAATGGATGATTGAAGTCCATCCTGATCTTATCGCCTATCTCTTTGACGATGCCTTGCACTCTGAATCCTTCGGCTGTCATCATGGGGAGGACGGCGCCTACCGTCACTTCTTTGGCAAGTTTGCCGTCGCGCATGAATATTTCCGGATCGAGTTCCAGAAGATAATCATCGCTTCGCTGGCCGAACGCAGCTTCGGGAGGGAGTGTGGTCTCGAATTTATCGCCTGTGGCAAGATCCTTGAGTGCGGCCACGAGTCCTGGCACAATCTCATGGCTGACGCCATAGACCATAACATCGGGAGCTTTCTCAGAAGCCTCGAAGAGCACCTCTCCTGTGGCATCGTCGTAAAGCTTGTAGGAATAGGCCACGAATTTACCGGGGCCGACTTTTTCTTTTTCTGACATAAGATATATTGTTTTAGTTTGATTCAAGATTGAGTCAGGAGCCTGCATTACATGGCGGGGACATCGTCGGAGGTCTCGGGGTGCTTCCTCGCATATTCTTTCTGGAGCACCTCCACATTGAAATAGAAGCCTTGGGCTACCTTGTCGCGCAGGCGCCGTTTGGTCTCCGGCTCGGGCTCCACAATGAGATGGTCGATTCCGGGATCGAGATATTCGGCGTCGGTGGCTTCATAACCGAGGAGCTGCACCATGTCGTATTCGTGCATGGGATATATGACATACCATGCGTTTTCGACATCTTCTCCGGTGCCTGTGCTCTTGATGGCTCCGAGGAGATGCTCAAGACGGTATTCCCATATTTTGGCGCTCATGTCTTTGCGTTTCTCCTTGAGCACATGCACCAGGAACGACATCTGCCGCAGGTCGAAGGGGTTGTCGCGTAGCGAGAGCTCCGCGTATTTCCTGATAGTGTCGATCTCCTCTTTCGAATGGGTGGCTTTCTGCCGGAGCTCGTCTGTCTTGCCAGAATACGGGGAGGTGCGGTAGGGGTCGTAGTCCTCCTGAAACATATACCCGAGATAGAAATTGCGGTATTCCTCGTTGGTCATGGTCGTGTCGTTGCGTGTGTATTTCGCCATGAGTTTCGGGAAATAAAACCTGCTGGAGGGATCGAGGGTCTCCTGCCTGATTATGTCGAGGTCGGGTTTCTCCACTGTGATCTTCCTTTTGCTTGCCGCCGCGGCGGAAGGAGCCGATGTCTGTGCCTCCGCCGAGGGTGAGAGTGCGATGAGGGCGGCCATTGCGGCGGCTCCGATCATCCTGTATAGTTGTCTGTATATTCCGTTTATCATATCGGGTTCTGATTGTCACGGGTGCATGCGTGTCTGTGAATCATGCGTGTCTGTAAATTCAGACAAACCGCGTCCGTGGATAGTTTAAGGGGCGCCCGGAAAAACTTCCCGCCATCCCTGATATTTAGAATTATTTAAACCTTCTCCTTGTTTTCGAGGATCCGTGCCTCCGCCGTTGCCGTGTCGCGGTTCATCTCGGGGTATACCACCCTTGAATGATAGATCGTCGAGAGGCGTTTCTTGAAGGTATCTTTCACTGTCTCCACGTCTCTGAATGATATGGGGGCCTCCTTGAGCAGCCCGTCGGCAATCTGGGAGTCGATTATCCTGTCGACCAGATTGCCTATCGCCTCGGGTGTGAAATCCTTCAGGCTTCTCGAAGCGGCTTCCACAGAGTCGGCCATCATCAGTATGGCAGTCTCCTTGCTGTGAGGATTCGGGCCGGGATACTGGAATTTCTCTTTGTCGATAACCTTGTCGGGATTATCGTTGACGGCAGTGTTGTAGAAATACTTAGTGATTCCCCGTCCGTGGTGCTCTGTGATGAAAGAGCGTATCACCTGGGGGAGTTTCTCTTTCGATGCCATCGCGAGGCCATCGGTCACGTGAGATATGATCTTATGCGCGCTTGTCTCGGGGTCGAGGCCGGCGTGGGGGTTGACTCCATGCTGGTTTTCAGTGAAGAATATAGGGCTTTTCATCTTGCCTATATCGTGGTAGAGGGCGCCTGTCCTCACGAGGGTGGTGTTGGCTCCTATGGCCCGGGCTGCTTCGGCCGCGAGGGTTGACACCTGCATGGAATGCTGGAATGTGCCGGGCGCCTCCTCAGCGAGCCTGCGCAGCAGAGGGCTGTTGATGTCGCTGAGCTCCACGAGAGTGACTGTGGATGTGAATCCGAACAGTTTCTCAATTATCAATATCAGGATATATGCGAAAGAGAGGATGACGGAGTTGATGGCGAACAGGGCCATCATTCTCGGTGCGAAGGTAGAGAGGTTGCCCTCGGTGAGGAGACACATTGCGAAATAGCTCACCACATATGCCAGGAATGAGACGATGGCGGTGCGGAGCAGCTGCGAGCGGCGGCTGAGCTGGCGTATGCTGAACGTGGCGGCGAGACCGACGCATAGTTCCATCATTATGAACTGGAACTGATATACAGCCACGAGGGTGGAGATCAGGATTGTGACGAGCAAGGCGAAGATAGCTGTGCGGGAGTCGAAAAAGACAAGGATTATCACCGGCACGGCGGCGAAAGGCACAAGATATATGCCGTTGGCCATGTATTCCGACATCACAATGGAGAAGACCACGAAGAGGGTGATAAACGACATGAGGAACATCATCTGCCTGACATTGGAGAAGAATCTCGACCGGTAGAGACTCATGAAGAAATAGAGCAGCAGATAGACGATGATGATATACAGCGCCTGCCCGAGAATGAAGTATGTGTGGCTCCGGGTATCCGACTGGCGCGAGGCCATCATCTCAAGATATGTGTTGAGGATGGTGAATATCTGCGGATTGATTATCTCACCGCGGTCGACGATCCTTTGTCCTTTCTTTATGACTCCGAGAGCTCCGTTGACATTGAGATATTCCTGGCTGCGATATCTTGCGTCGGCCACGGAATCGATCATGATGTTCGGGGTGAGACACATTCCGAGAGCTTTCCGGATCTCAGGAGATGTCTTCCCCTCTCCGCCTTGAGTCTCGGCCATGAATGTGGAGTCGATTTTCGCGTAGGCCCTTCCGGGAGAAAGCATTTCCGCGGCGTTGATCGTGACGACCGAGCGTGCGTTGCCTGATGAGTCTTCCACGAGCCTGAGGTCGTGGTTGCCGCGCGAGGCCACGTTCTCATACAGTTTAGAGTCGAGCACACCCTTGGAATAGACGTTTCTGAGGAGCTTCACGAGAAGTGACCTCTCCGCGGGAGAGGAATAGTTCTCCAGAAGATTGGCGAATTTTGTGATATTGGCTTTTTCGGCCGCCACATCACGCCTGACGAAAGGCACGAACACGCGGTCGATGCTGTCGCGCATCTTGCGCGCGGAGGCAGAGTCGCGCAGTATGGGAGTGTCGAAGTCGGCCGTCAGGAGAGGATATTTCCACGGCTGGTTCTCCTCAAATGAGAAACTCTGATGGTCGGCACGGGGAAGGATGAGCAGTATGACCGCCACCGAGATGATGGCGAGGCCGAATCTTATCAGGTTGAGTTGTGAGAAAATCTTATTCCACATTTTGAGTCGTTATGATGGCCCGGGTTCTGTCATGTCAGGATGACCGCCGGGCGAATTTCACGTCTTTAATCTTTTTGAGGGCGTCGCATATTGTAGTCACGGTGTCGACGTTGTCAACCTGCACGGTAAGGTCGCAGTGGAACACTTCCTGCCGGGCCGCTATGCTCAGTCCGCGTATGTTGATGGAGAGTTTCTTCGACACGGTGGATGTGATCTCCTCGAGAATCCCGTGGCGGTCAATCCCGTCAATGCTTATCGTGGCTATGAACTTGTCGGCCACGCCGCCCCATCTTGTGGCCACAAGCCTCGAACCGAAGGCGGATTTCAGCCTCATGGCATTTGGGCAGCTCACCTTGTGCAGGATCACGTTTTCGTCGTCGTCGACAAATCCGAGCACGTCGTCGCCGGGGATGGGCTGGCAGCACGTGTCGAAACGGTAGTTGGGCGTTTCCCCGTCGGGGTGGAGCACGTATACCTCCTTCCGGTTTACCGGCTCTTTCTTCACCTCACCCGGTTTTTTCTTTGAGGAGAACGGGTTGCGGAGAATCTTCTTCATCAGCGATCGCCGGCTCTTGTTGAGCTCCTTCATCTCCTTGGCCGTGAGGTTGATCTCATCGTTGGCCAGCATCAAAAACAGCTCCTCGCGCGACTTAAGATGATAGTTGGCCACCACTTTCGTGATGGTCTCGTTGGTCGGGGCTATCCCCTCGCGGTCCATGAATTCGTTGAAGAGCTTCTCCCCGCGTGCGATCAGGGCTTTCCTGTCTTTACGGAGGATAGCCCTGAGCCTGTTCTGTGCTTTTGCCGTGTGGCAGTGGTTCATCCATTCGGGCTGGGGAGTCTGGGTCTCTGAAGTTATTATCTCTACCTGGTCGCCGCTGCCGAGTTCGTATGACAGCGGCACGAGCCTGTGGTTGATCTTCCCGGCCATGCAGTGGATGCCGAGCTGAGTATGTATCGCGAACGCCAGGTCGAGCACGGTGGCACCCGACGGGAGTGTAATGAGGTCGCCCTTGGGAGTGAACACATATATCTCGGAGGAGAAAAGGTTGAGCTTTATAGTGTCGAGGAAATCGATTGCGTTTGGCTCCGGATTGGCCAGGATGTCTTTGATCGTATTCATCCAGGAGTCGAGTTCCGTCTCGTCTTCCTGCACTCCGGTCTTGTATTTCCAATGCGCGGCATATCCCAGTTCGGCTATGTCGTCCATCTTGCGGGAGCGTATCTGCACTTCGATCCATTTCCCTTCGGGCCCCATGGCGGTAAGATGGAGCGCGCGGTAGCCGTTGGCCTTCGGGATGCTTGTCCAGTCGCGCAGGCGGTCAGGATGTATGCGGTGGCCGTCGGTGAAGAAAGTGTATATTTGCCAGCACCTTATCTTCTCCTGCGAGTCATCGTCGTTCTCGAATATCACCCTGACGGCATAAATGTCGTAGATCTCCTCGAAAGGCACTTTTTTTGTCTCCATCTTGTTGAATATGGAGTATGCGCTTTTCACGCGGGCCTTGATCTCGTATCTGAATCCGGCGGCATCGAGTTTCTCGCGCACGGGCCTGACAAATTCCTCAACTATACGCTCGCGATGGTCGGCGGTCTCGTTGAGTTTGTCGGTGATCCAGCGGTATGCCTGGGGATGCTCGTATTTGAAAGCGAGATCCTCGAGTTCGGTCTTGATCTTGAATAGCCCGAGCCTGTGGGCGAGAGGGGCGTAGATGTAGAGGGTCTCACCGGCGATCTTGTATTGTTTCTCGGGACGCATCGATCCGAGGGTGCGCATGTTGTGGAGCCTGTCGGCCATCTTTATGAGGACCACTCGAATGTCGGTCGACATCGAAAGGAGCAGTTTCCGGAAATTCTCCGCCTGTATGGATGCTTTGTCGCCGAATATGCCTCCGGATATCTTGGTCAGCCCCTCAACGATGTCGGCTATCTTTTTGCCGAAAGCCGACTCTATGTCATCTCTCGTGAACTCAGTGTCTTCCACCACATCGTGGAGCAAAGCCGCGCATATAGAGGTAGAGCCGAGACCGAGCTCTGAGATCACGATCCTTGCCACGGCTATGGGGTGGAGAATGTATGGCTCCCCGCTTCGGCGGCGCACGCCGCTGTGGGCCTCCTTCGCGAAGCGGTAGGCTTTTTCGATTATGCCAACCTTCTTGCGGTGGTTGCTCTGGAGATATGCCTGGAGAAGAGCCTTGAATTCGCCGTCGACGATTTTCTCCTCTTCCTGCGGGGTATGAGGGAGATATTGAGTCATGTCTGTCGTGTTATATTGTCACAAAGTTAATTAAAAGAAGGGAAAAAAGCAAAAAAACCGCCCACCTCACGGTGAACGGTTTCCTCCCGACGCAGATTCCGCAGGCAGTTGCGGCAATTCAAGGAGAGAACGTGCCGAGCGGCCGTCGGCTTCCGTATCTGCGCCGGATGATAGAAATTACTAATGTATATAACCCAAAATTTAGACAATTATGTTTCTCAGATAAGAAGCCGATTAATCCTTTCATAGTGATGGATCTTAGACCCTTAGGCATAGTTTAAGGCCCTAAAACATATCTAAGTCATGAAAAAAAATTCTCAGTTATCTTGTATGCCGCAGAGTCATCGGCGAGTGTGCCGCAGATCTGTTCGTGCATGGGCGCCCCGTGATAGAGGCAGTCTGTGTCAGTGGCTGTCGAAGTCGGTGTGCTGTAAAACATGCTGGCAGATATTTTATTGTTTTTTATTAGGATTCGTTAATATCGGGGAGATTCCGCCGGAGCCTGAAGGCACCGGCCAAACCGTTTGTGTATTGTTTCTTTTGTTGTCGTTCTGTTGTTGTCGCAGTCTCAGGCGCTCAGGCCTTGTTATGGATCGTATGGATCGTTTCTGACTTTTTCGTAATAGAAACGCAGGATATGATGTAAATATTGGTTTATAAAAGTTAAAATGTGCATAAAAATAGCAGAATGGAGTGGGCCTAAGCCTCCATTCTGCTGTATTTATTCTTTAAAAGATTATTATTTAGGTGATTATGACGTGGTGCCAGAGAAAATCCTATTGGACTTTTTTTCTGTAAAAGAGATTGTTTTTACAGATTTTCCCTGATGCCGGCGTGGAGATTCGCCATTTCTATTGCGGCGACAGCGGCTTCAGCACCTTTGTTGCCGAGTATGCCCCCGGCACGGTCAAGGGCCTGCTGCTCGTTGTCGACGGTGAGCACTCCGAATACGACGGGCGCCTTTCCGAGCGCGTTAAGCCGGGCCACTCCATTTGCCGCGATCTCGCAGACATAGTCGAAGTGTGGGGTGTCGCCACGGATCACGCATCCTATCACGATTATCGCCTCGGTGTTGGCGGAATCATGGAGCAGGGCAGCGGCGGCCGCGTTTACGAGCTCCACTGTGCCGGGCACACTCATGGAAATTATATGGTCTTTGGCTATTCCGGAGCGGCGCAGCACTCCTGTGGCTCCGTCGCGCAGCGCATGGGTGATCTTCTCGTTCCAGTCGGCTGTGAAGACATAGAACCGGCCGGTGACATCCTTATGGATCTCCGGAATCTGCACAGACGTTCCGTTGGTGTTGAGTATAGTCGACATTTTTCCGTTATTTTAAGGCTTTCTTGATTTTTTTCTTTTTCTTCTCGATCTTCTCTCCTAATTCTTCCATGTCCTCACGGATTTCGTCAGCCTTGTCTTCGATCTCGTCGCCGAAGTCGTCGATGTTATCTTTCACCTCGTCGAGTTTTCTGGCTGCCTGATCCTTTATCTCTTTGACAGATTTCTCAGTCTTCTTGAGCTTTGACTTGGCGGCCGTGGTGATGTTGTGGATGAAGAGTTTCCATGAAAACTCGCGTTCCACGTCGGCATCGATCACTTCGATAAGGGCGAGGATATCGCGTTCGAGCTCGATGGTCTCCTGCGATATGGCGTGAGGAAGGATGGCGTTCAGCAGACGGCGTGCGCGCGGCCGCATGGTGCGGATCCTCATCATTATCTCGGCCATCTCAAGCGTCATCTTTATCTCTTTGCGTGTCACTCTTCCGGTGCGTTTCTTGGAGTATTTGATTGCCTCGGCATAGAATTTGAGCGCGGCTCTCAGGTCGCCTGTCGATGCGAGGAGCTGTCCGAGGCTTCGGAGTGAGTCAACGAGTTTGTCTGTGGCGGCCACTACGCCGGCGTTTACCTTGTCGTAGAGCGCTCCGGCGTTGATCTGCTGCTTTACAAGGAGGTCGAGAGCTTTCTTGCGCGAGCGGAGTATCCTTGTTGAGAGCTCCATAGCCAGGATATGGAATTTCCCGAAGCGTTCCTCGTCATGCTTCACCAGATTGTCGAGCACTTTGAAAAGGGTGTCGAGCTCCTTTTCGCTCTGTTTGTAGTTCTTCAAAGCGAAATGTATCTCGGAGAGGTCAAAGAGGAGGGCGACGAGCACTGCGCGAAACTCTACGTTCTCGTAGTCGGAGAAGTCGCGCAGTGTCTTCAACGCCGCCACGGTGCGCTCCATGGCGTCCATATATCGCTCTTCCGCGATGAGTTGTTCTGCGGTCTTGCGGCATTCGAGCGCTTCCTTGAGAATGTCAAGCTCCCGGGAGCCGTCATCGAATTTCTCAAGCATGAGTGGTATCTGAATCGATGTCATATCTGATGCTTTTATATATTTTCAAGAGTGAAGAGTCAAGAGTGAAGAGTCAAGAGTGAAGAGTCAAGGGTGAAGAGTCAAGGGTGAAGAGTCCAGGGGGCGCCCTTCGAAGGCGTTGAGCCGCTGGCGCCATTCACGGCTTACCTGACATGCTTTGCGGGTTTGCGGATCAAAGCACACCATCACCGTCTCACACATCGACTTTATCTCGCCCGTGTTGCGTTCGCGTATGACCTGCAGGAGCCTGAAGCTTTTCACCCCGATCTCCACACACATGGTCAGGACTTCCACCTCTTCCTGGAAATAGATGGGCGAGATGAAAGCGCAGTTCACATTGGCCACGACCGTCTCCACATGCTGCCAGTCGACGGGCGCGCCCTGCACGGCCTCGAGATATCGGGCTTTCCCTGTATCATAAAAACCGAAATAGACCATATTGTTCACATGGCCGAGCACATCTACGTCGTTGAAACGCAGCTGCAGGGGAGTGATGTGGCGGAAGTGGGAGAGATCTGGTATATTGTGCGGATCCATTTGTCTGTCTTGCTATTGGTTGTTGTTCTGTCTGCAGGGGGGATCAGGATATGAAACGTATGTCGCTGACCACCTCTTTCCCCAGCCTTGTGTTTATTGCCCTGACTATGCGGCTTCGGGTCATGGTGAGCTCGTGGCGCAGAGGTGCGTCGGGGACGCCTACCGTCATCACGCCCCCCTTCACGGAGGGGCGACCGCATAGGCCGCTGATAAACGCCCCCACCACTTCGGGCCATATCTCCGCGGCCTTGCATTCATCCAGACGCTCCTGCATGCAGTTCTCCTGGAAAGCCATGCGCAGGATATCGCCGATGCTCTGTGATTCCTTTCTCTCCATCTTTTCCCTTTCAGTCAGTGGTCAGTGGCGTGAATTCACCCTCGCAAACGTTGATGAGCTCTCTGGGCCCGTCGATAGCTCCGATTATGTCGTCGAGGTGCTTGCGGTTGGTGTCGGTTATGAATATCTGTCCGAACGTATTGGAGCCCGTCACCTCATGCATTATGCTCTCCACGCGTGCCGCGTCGAGCTTGTCGAATATGTCATCGAGGAGCAACAGGGGGGTGATGCCGCTTGTCTCGCGGAGATAATCGAATATTGCCAGTCGCAGGGCAACCACGAAGGTCTTCACCTGTCCCTGGCTTCCGAGACGGCGGAGGCTATATCCGTCGAGAGCGGCCTCCAGGTCGTCGCGGTGTGTCCCTCCCGACGTGTATCCGAGCACCGTATCTTTCTGGCGTCTTTCGGCAAGCAGATCGCGCAATGTCGTGCCGTTGAGCTGACTGCGGTAGGATATGGAGGTCGACTCATGGCCGCCGGAGAGACGGGCATAGCATTCGCTCACCTTGGGTGCGATAGCCTTCACCCAGTCTGCGCGTGTGGAGTGGATGAGGGCGGAGGCCTCTTCCATGCCTGCCTCCACGCTCTCATACAGCAGGGTGTCTCTCACGCCCGCGCGGAGCATGCGGTTGCGGCTTTCAAGCGCGCGGTTGTAGCGTATGAGCTGGGCCAGATAGTCGGGGTGGGCCTGGGAGATTACCATATCCATGAGCTTGCGGCGGTCTTCTCCCGGTCCTCCGACAAGCTGCGAGTCGCCGGGGGTGACCGTCACGATGGGGTAGCGGCCTATGTGTTCTGATATTTTTCTGTATTCCTTTCCGTTGCGTTTCAGGCTTTTACCCTTTCCTTTAGCCATGCCGCACACGATTGTGTCGGCGGCTCCGGTCTCGGCCTCGAATTCCCCTTTCACCATCATCAGGTCCTGCCCGTGGCGTACGAGGGCGTTGTCGGGCATCGACTGCATGGGCCGGGCCATGCTCAGGAAATGAATGGCCTCGAGAAGATTGCTTTTCCCCATGCCGTTCATGCCGAGCAGACAGTTGACCCCCGGAGAGAATTCCAGGGTGGCCTGCGCTATGTTCTTGAAGTTGACTATGTCGATGTTTCTGAGAATCATCCGTCGATCTTTTCTCCGAAAGCCAGGTCGCCGGCATCGCCGAGTCCGGGCACAATGTAACTGTGTGAGTTGATGTCGGGGTCGATAGCGGCGGTCCATATCGTGGTGATTCCTCCGGGAAGGGTCTCGCAGAGGTATTCTATGGCCTGGCGCGAAGCTATGACAGATGCGACGTGTATCCTTGCCGGAGTCCCTTTGCGAAGCAGGGCGCGGTAGCCGAGCTCCATGGAGCTGCCTGTGGCGAGCATGGGGTCGATAAGGATAAGGGTCTTCCCCTCGATCGAGGGGGAGGCCATATACTCCACGAGCACGTCAAACTGGTCGCCCTTCTCCTTGTAGCGGCGGTATGCGCTTACGAAGGCGTTTTCCGCATTGTCGAAATATGAGAGGAATCCGCTGTGGAAGGGAAGACCGGCGCGGAGTATTGTGCCGAGCACGACCTTGTCGCTGATCTCGTGGCACATCGCGTATCCCAGCGGCGTCTGCACTTTCTCTTGAGTGAAATTCAGCCTTTTGGAGATTTCATAGGCCATGATCTCTCCGATCCTTACGAGGTTTGTGCGGAAGCGCATGGGGTCTCCCTGGATGGTGACATCGCGTAGTTCCCTCATGTATCGGCTCACGATACTCGGGGTGGTGGCGAAGTTGATGATCTCTATATCGTTCATAGCATCGATGGGGTGGAATCGGGGCCTCCGGTGGCGCCGTGGCGCCCTCTTCGGCTTGGGTTAAAGTTAACGTTCTGCAAATATAACCATTAAATCCCGGGTTTTGTCGAATCGGAGAGAAAAAGTTGTGCCTGGAGTGCATCTTTTTCGAGCTGGCGCCTCAACGCATCAATGGAATTGAATCTGGATTCGTCGCGGAGGCGCCCATGGAATGCCAGGCGAAGAGGCATTCCGTAGATGTCGCCTTTCCAGCCGAGGATGTGCGCCTCGACGGTGAGATTGTCGCCGCGCCTCACGGTGGGGCGGGTGCCGATATTGACCATCGCGGGGCGCCGCTCCCCGTCGGGGAGGGTCACGACTGCAGCGTAGACCCCGTTGCCGGGCACCACGAGCCCTGCTTCGGGAAGCAGGTTGGCTGTGGGAAATCCTATTGTGCGTCCGAGACGGTTGCCGTCTACGACGATGCCCGGGAGCACGAAATGACGCCCGAGCATGCTGTTGGCCGAGGCTATGTCGCCTGAAGCTATGGCTTTCCTGATCGCCGAGGAGCTTATGCCCGCCACGAACGGTGCTTCCGTCACGTTTATGCCGGATTTCCGGCCTATGGCCCTGTAGTCGGCGATGGAAAGAGATACTCCGTCGGAGCCGAAAGTATTGTCGTAGCCCACCACGAGTTCCGTCACCCCCATGTCGTCGTGGAGCATTGCCATCCAGTCGGCGGCGGTGGTGGCCCTCAGCTCTTCGTCGAAGACCATAGTGACAGGACTGACTCCCAGGTGGCTGATCAGCTCCTCTTTTTTCTTAAGCGTGGTGATGGCCAGAGGCGCGCGATCGGGGGCTATGAGCGCCAGGGGATGGCGGTCGAAGGTTATGGCCTTGGCGTCGAGCCCTTTCTCACCGGCGATCTCCCGGAGGGTGGAGAGGACTGCGGCGTGCCCCAGGTGTACGCCGTCGAATGTGCCTACCGCGGCCGCGCACCCATTCACTTCGCGGGAGCCTCCTCCTGAAGGCGCCCGGTGACGGCTTCGAACGAGTTGTCGTCTTCTTTTGTTATCCTGATGGCGTTCATCCCTTCTCCGCGTGCGCTCGCGCAGTTGGCTTCGGAGTCGTCGAGGAAAAGTGTCTCGGCGGGGTCGAGTGCGTACCGCCTCAGCAGGTTCCTGAAAATCTGCGGGTCGGGTTTGCAGGTGCGCTCTTGGAAAGAGGTGACGATGCCGTCGAAATAGTCGTTGATCGTGAGCCCTTCCTGCCGGAAAGCCAGGTCGATCCAGTGGTTGTACATCACCGGGTTGGTGTTGGAGAGCACAAACAGGCGGTAGCCGCGCTTGCGCAGGGCGCGGATGGCTGCCAGACGCTCCGTGGGAAGGTCTACGAGGAATTTCTCGAAGGCATCCTGGATGTCGGCGCATGTGGTGCCGGGATGACTCAGAGGGAGGAGCCCGTCGTAGAACTGCGATGCGGTGATGAGTCCGGACTCAAGCAACAGGAACGGACCTTTCTGGGCATACTGGCCCAGGAGCCTGTCGGCATCGGAGATCCCGAGGTTCTGGAGGCCGCTGACGGCCCGCTCCCTCTCGAGGTCGATCACAACGCCTCCGAGGTCGAAAACTATATTTTTAATATTCTTCATGTCGTTGTCGATAGAATGTAGGTGCAAAATTAATATTTTTTTGTGATTGTCCGGACAAAATATTACCTTTGTGCAGAAGATTCTTGCCCCGCGGCTGAAAAGGGCCTCTTTCTCAGCCTTTCCGCCGCCAGACTCCGATGACTCAAAAGCTGAAATAACTTCTAAATATCAAACTAAATATGGCAACCCAAAGAGCAATAGGCATTCTCACTTCAGGAGGCGACGCTCCCGGAATGAACGCGGCCATCCGTGCCGTCACCCGCGCGGCAATCTACGCCGGATTCAAGGTATACGGAATCAAGAGGGGCTACAAGGGCCTTATCACCGATGAGATCGAGGAGTTCTCGACCCAGAACGTATCGAACATCATACAGCGCGGAGGCACCATCCTCAAGACAGCGCGATGCAAGGAGTTTCAGACTCCTGAAGGACGCCAGTGCGCCTATGATGTGCTGCAGCGCCACGGCATAGATGCCCTTGTGGTGATCGGCGGCGACGGTTCGCTGACGGGAGCCAGGATTTTCGCCAATGAGTTCTCTTTCCAGATAGTAGGACTCCCCGGCACCATCGACAACGACCTCTACGGCACTGACTCGACTATCGGCTACGACACGGCCCTGAACACCATCATGGAGTGTGTCGACAAGATCCGCGACACGGCCACGAGCCATGAACGCCTTTTCTTCATCGAGGTAATGGGCCGCGATGCCGGCTTCCTCGCCCTCAACGGCGCTATCGCCTCAGGTGCCGAGGCTGCCATCATACCTGAGATCTCCACTCAGGTGGACCAGCTCGATGAACTTATCGCCAACGGATTCCGCAAATCGAAGAACTCTTCGATTGTGCTTGTGGCCGAGTCTCCATCCACGGGGGGCGCCATGGGTCTTGCGGAGAGGGTGAAGAAGGAATATCCCGACTACGATGTGCGCGTCACGATCCTCGGCCATCTGCAGCGTGGCGGATCGCCCACGGCTTTCGACCGTATTCTCGCCTCGCGCATGGGCGCTGCCGCTGTCGACGCTCTTCTCGACGACCAGCGCAACGTGATGATCGGCATCAAGAACGACGAGATCGTATATGTGCCTTTCACTAAGGCCATCAAGAATGATAAGCCCATCAACCAGGAGCTTATGTCGACACTCCGCCGCTTGTCCATCTGACGGCTTCCCTTACGACATCAGGATGCTCCCGACCTGGAAACAAGCCGGGAGCATCCTGTTTTTTCGCTGACCCGGAATAGGATGTGATAAGAGGAAGGGTTGAAAACTCAAAAGGCGAGTCCTCACGGATCCGCCTTTATTGTTGTTATGTGCAATAATTGAATTGATGTCGTAGTGTGGGTGGAGATGGATTCGAACCACCGAAGGTATAAACCAGCAGATTTACAGTCTGCCCCATTTGGCCACTCTGGTATCCACCCGAGGCGCAATCTTTCCCGATTGCGCTGCAAAGTTACGAATTATTTTCGAACCATGCAAATTTTTTTGAGTCACTGTCGCGGAGATTTTCCTCCGCGACAGGTGTAAGGCGCTGTCAGAAAGATGTCAGACAAGCTTCGCGGAGGCCTCCTTTATGCGGCGCATGGCCTCGCGGATATTGTCGTCGGAGGTGGCGTAGCTCAGACGCATGTAGCCGGGAGCGCAGAAAGCCGCTCCGTCGACACATGCCACGTGAGCCTCCTCAAGCAGATACATCACATAGTCGCCGCTGCTCTTTATCTCACGGTCGCCGGCTTTCTTCCCGATATAGGCTTTCACCTCGGGGAAGAGGTAGAAGGCTCCCTGCGGATGGTTGATGGTCCATCCGGGAATCTCCTTGGCCAGGCTGACGATGAGGTCGCGACGGCGCTCGAAAGCCTTGCGCATATCCTCGATGCAGTCCTGCGGGCCGTCGTAAGCCGCCTCGGCGGCTTTCTGCGCTATGGAGGAAGCGCCGGAGGTGTATTGTCCCTGAAGCTTGCCTACGGCTTTGGCTATCGGGGCCGGCCCGGCCATGTAGCCGATGCGCCACCCTGTCATGGCATAGGCTTTTGAGACACCGTTGATGATCACGGTCCTGTCTCTGACGGCCTCGAACTCTGAGATGCTGTGCACCTCACCCACGAAGTTGATGTGCTCATAGATCTCATCGGCCAGGATGATGATGTCGGGATATTTTGCCAGCACATCGGCCAGCCCTTTCAGCTCCTCACGGCTGTAGATGCTCCCGGTGGGGTTGGAGGGGGAGTTGAGCATTATCATGCGGGTCTTAGGCGTGATGGCTTTCTCAAGCTGTTCGGGTGTGATCTTGAAATCCTGGTCGACACCGGCGTATACCTCCACGGTGACGCCCTCGGCAAGTTTCACCATCTCCACGTAGCTCACCCATGCCGGCACCGGAATGATCACCTCGTCGCCGGGATTGATAGTGGCCAGGATCACGTTGCATAGTTCCTGCTTGGCGCCGTTGCCCACTACGATCTGTTCGGGAGCGAACTCTATGCCGTTCTCCCTTTTTAGCTTGGCCGCTATTGCCTTGCGCAGCGACATGTAGCCCGGCACCGGAGTGTAGCGGGAGAAGTTGTCGTCGATGGCTTTCTTGGCGGCCTCCTTGATGAAATCGGGAGTGTTGAAATCGGGTTCGCCCACACTCATGTTGATTACGTCCACGCCCTGGGCCTTGAGCTCGGCGCTCTTCTGCGACATAGCCAGCGTGGCCGACGGCGAAAGCGCCTGAATGCGCTGTGAGATCTGGTTCATATGCTTTTACGTTGTTTTAAGATAAATCGATCCTTCACTGCCGCCATGGGAGCGTGCCGCCCCCATGATGCGTCTGATTGCGCGAAGTTAATTAATATTAATGAGTAGACAAAAAATATTTATGGAAAGATGAATTTTTTTCGTTAACTTTGCCCCCGACTCCTTGAAGTCGTCAGACCATTCCGGTGCCGGCGCCGCAGATGCCGGCGTCGCGCAGGTCGCCCGATATGGAATATAAAGACTACACTGCAATATGAAAAAGACATTTACAATTATCCGGTTTGCCATGTTGTGCATCGTGCTGGCCGCGATCCCGTCGCTCACCTCATGTAAGAAAGAGGTGTCTGACACCACAGGACTTCTTTCCACAGTGCCCTCTTCGGCGAGTGCCGTGGTGGGCCTCAACATTCGCACAATGCTCGAGAAAGCCGGCTGCAAGGTGGACGGTGCCGACATCACTCCCGGAGAGGTGGTTGAAGGATGGCTCGCGCGCAAGGCCAACTCCACAGCCAGCGAGAATGAAGCCATGCGCCTTGTGCTCTCCGGAGAGAGCGGTATAGATCCGGTGGGGGCGATCTTCTTCGTAGACGCCTACAACAGCTATCTGACCGCCATGCTCGCCGACACCGGCAAGTTTCAGGAATTCGTCGAGAAGCAGAGCGGGCAGAAATTCACGGAGGCCGACGGCGTGAAGACCTGTGGCAATGTGGCCATGTCGGGCGCCCAGATGTGGGTATGCCTCAGCTCCCAGGCCACGATCGACCCCAAGGCGGTGAAGAACTACAGCGCCCTCGACGAGTCGCAGAGTTTCATGAGCAATCCCTATTCGGCTGATATCGCCGGCATGACCGACGACATTGTCGGCCTCGTGCAGACAGGACTGATAAGCTCCGGCAGAAGCGGTTCTTTCATCGGCGCGGCAAAGACCAATATGGCCCTGGGGCTTCTTTTTGAAGATGCCTCGGCGTTTGCCATGAAATGCAATTTCCTCAAAGGAAAGATGGAGCTTCGTGCCGAGGTCTTCAACAGCAAGGGGGAGACAGCCAAGTTTCTGCTTCCGACATCGAAGATAGATACCGATCTGGTCAAGTCGCTCGGTTCGCAGGCCGAGGCCGTGATGGCGCTCTCGATATCCAAGGATCTCATGAAGAAGATCGATCAGGCCGGCTCGTCGCTTGGCGGCAATATGTTCGGAGCGTTTATAAAGATGTTCGGCACGATCGACGGCACTGTGGCCGCGGCTGTGTCTGACCTTGACAATTTTTCCGACGGACTGAGCGGCGCCGTGACCACCGACGGCAATCCCTCAAACGATCTGATGCAGCTTCTCTCACAGTTCGGGGCTACCAGGAAAGACGGCAAGGTGGTCAGGATCACCAACGGCACACCCAAGGGATCGCTTGAGATGTCAAAGGCCGCCGACTACTTCAAGGGAGCCATGATAGGAATCATGATCAATGCCGACGCCTCCGATCTCGGGGGACCGAAAGAGGGCCTCAAGACACTGGCATTCTCCCTGGCTCCGGAGGGGAAAGGCATAACGGCGAGCATCGACATTGAGGGGACAGACCCTGCGGAGAACATGCTCGTCACATTGATCAAGAATAATAAGTGAGGAAACAACGGCCGCGGAAGATGATTCCGCGGCTTTCACGACTATGGAGATAAGAGAGATCAGTTTCACAGGGATGCTCCCGAGGGTTTTCGTCTCAGAGAGGATTCCTTGCTCAGACGTTTGGCGCATGCGACTCACCTTGCGCAAGGGTGAGTTCTACAGGGTGGAGGCGGCCAGCGGCGCCGGAAAGTCGTCGATGTGCTCCTATATATATGGAGCCCGCGTTGATTATGAGGGCACGCTCGCCTTCAACGGCGATGACGTCGCGGCTTTCCCCATGGAGAGATGGCAGGAGCTGCGCCGGCGCAATCTCGCCTATCTTCCCCAGGAACTCTCCCTCTTCCCTGAGCTGACGGCCCTGCAGAACATAGAGCTCAAGAATTCGCTGACCTCCCACGTCGGCACAGAGAGGATAGAGGAATGGCTTCATGAACTCGGCATCGATTCCCGCAGGGATTATCCCGTGGGGCGCATGTCGATAGGGCAGCAGCAGAGGGTGGGCATAATACGCGCTCTCTGCCAGCCATTCGATTTCATCATGCTCGACGAGCCCGTGAGCCATCTCGACGAGGAGAACAACCTGAAGGCCGCGCGCATGATCGCCTCTGAGGCCCGCAGGCAGAACGCCGGGATAATCACTACTTCCGTGGGCAATCCCCTTCTGCTCGATGAATGTATAAATCTTAAGCTATGAACCTTATCTCGAGTCTGCTCCGCAAGAATACTTCGCCGGCGCGTGTGGCCGGCTTCATATTGTCAAATTTCATAGGCCTGGCCATCATTGTAGGCGGTCTGCAGTTCTATCAGGATGCCCGCAGCCTCTGGACGGCCGATGACAGTTTCGTGAGCACCGACTATCTTGTGGTCAACAAGAAGGTGACCTCGGCCAATACGTGGGGCCAGAACGACTCCGGTTTCACTCCGGAGGAGATCGCCGACATCAAGGCACAGCCCTGGACAAGAGGGGTCGGGGCCTTCACCTCGACCGACTATCGGGTGTGGGCCTCCGTGGCTCAGGGAGGGCGCGGAATGTCGACTATGATGTTCTTCGAGTCGATACCCGACGGGTTTGTCGACGGCGCGGGAGCCGACTGGCGTTTCGCTCCCGGCGACAGGGTGGTGCCGATAATCATATCCAAAGACTATCTGACTCTCTATAATTTCGGATTCGCCGGCTCGGCAGGACTCCCGCAGATGTCGGAATCGATACTCGGGGGCATCCCCCTGAGCCTCGTGCTGACCTCCGACGATGGCGTGCGGCAGAAACGTATGGACGCCAGGGTTGTGGGTTTTTCCAACCGTCTCAACACCATTCTCGTGCCCCAGACATTCATGGACTGGAGTAATGGAGAGCTCGGGACGGGTGGAGGCACGAAGCGTCCTTCGCGCCTTATCATCGACGTCAGCAGCCCCGGCGATGTGGCCATACGCGACTATCTCGACAGCCATTCGCTCGAGGTGGCCGGCGACAAAAGCGGGTCGGCCGCCTCGTTTCTGCTGAAGGTCGTGATCGGCATAGTGCTCGCCATCGGAGTGCTGATCACGGTGTTGTCGTTTTTTATACTCCTTCTTTCCATGTCGCTTCTTATGGAGAAGAACCGCGACAAGCTCCATTCGCTTCTGATGCTCGGATGCCCTGCGCGTGAAGTGGCGGCTCCTTATATCCGCATAGTGGTATGGGCTTCGCTGGCAGCCTATCTCCTTGCCGTGGCATGCGGGGAATTGCTTCGGATGTGCTATATCAAGCCTCTTGAGGGGCTCGGTGCCGCTACCGGCGGATGGTGGCTCGGCCCGGTTGCGGGTTTTATCCTGACTGTGGCTGTCATGGTTTTCAATATAATATCAGTGAGTCGCAGGGTGCGTGAGGCATGGCGCTGACGGGTGTACGGTGTGTCCGTAGGATGTCCGTATGCGGACACCGTGCGAAGCCGCATATTGTTAATAGTGTTAATTAACAAAGTTAAGAATGTTAAATTAATACAGACAAACGTAAATAAGCCGTATATTTGCGCTGGTTTTATCGACTTTACGCATGAAAAGCTCAGCAATCTATGCCAAGTTGGATAAATCTGTGGCGGGGCAAGCTCCGCAAGAAAGCTTAACTAAATCAGTAAAAGAAAAATAATCAAGAAGATATCAACGAGAGATTAAGTCAGCTCTCCGTGGCTGGTTGCGTCTCGACTATGATAACCTCTCTTCTCGACAATAGGGAAATTATTAACTAAAGTATTAATTAAATCAATTCTTGCATGAAGAACATCTGTTTTCATCTGAACAGGAAGCTCTGGGTCACGATGGCAATGCTGCTGGCCTTGTCGCTTCCGGGTTTTGCGCAGAAGATCACCGTCCACGGGTATGTGGATGATGAGCTTGGCGAGCCCCTGATCGGTGCCACGGTAATGGAAAAGGGCACCTCCAACGGCACGGCGACAGACATCGACGGCAAATTCACGTTGAATGTCGAGCCGAACGCCACACTGGTGGTCAGCTACATAGGCTACGACCCCGTAGAGGTAGCCGTCAATGGCAAGACCGACATCAAGGTCACCATGAAAGAAAACGCGACGATGCTCGCCGAGACAGTCGTGATCGGCTACGGCTCCGTGAAGAAGTCGGATGCCACCGGCTCGGTAGCATTGGTTACACCCGATGAGATTGAGGCCGGTATTTCGACATCGGCTCAGGATCTTTTGGTCGGTGCAAGCCCCGGTGTCGTTGTCACGACTTCAGGTGGCAGCCCTGAAGGTGGCGCTACTATACGTATTCGTGGTGGATCCTCACTCTCAGCATCTAATGATCCTCTGATCGTGCTTGACGGTGTGCCTCTCAGCAATGACGGAGTTCAAGGTATGGCGAATCCTTTGGCTATGATAGCTCCAGACAACATCGAAAGTATGACCATCTTGAAAGATGCCTCCGCAACTGCAATTTACGGCTCGCGTGCATCAAACGGTGTAATCATCATCACGACAAAGAAAGGTAAGAGCGGTCGTCCACAGGTAAACTTTTCTGCCAATGTGTCCGTTAATACGGCACGCCGTACGTGGGACGTGCTTGATGCTGGAAAATTCAGCCAAATCATAAAGGATTATTGGGGAGCCGATTCTGAAGCAGCTTCGCAGCTTGGCTCAACCAACACGGATTGGCAGAAACAGGTGCTCCGCACATCTGTCAACCACGAATACAACCTTTCTGTAGGAGGCAAGGCTGGATGGCTACCCTATCGTGTCAGCGGTTCTTATACCATGAATAACGGTATCCTGAAGGATTCCCAGATGCAACGTGTAACAGCCGGATTCAATCTTACTCCTGAATTTTTTGGAGGCCTTCTTAAAGTGCAGGCTAATGTGAAGGGCTATTATATCCGCAATCAGTTCTCTAATGAAGGAGCAGTTGGTGCAGCTCTCGCATTCAATCCTACTGTGCCGGTTATGTCGAATATCGCATCTGGCAATCCTGATTTCCCGTATTTCTACAATGGATATACCTCTATTGTTACAGATACATTCAATTCATGGAACATCAACGGAACAGTGAATCCTCTGGCCGTGATTAAAGACCGTCAGGATATCTCGAATGTATATCGTTCAAACGGAAATCTTCAGTTAGACTATGCTCTGCATTTCCTCCCGGATCTCCACCTTAACCTTAATCTTGGTTATGATGTCAGCAAGTCGACAGAAAACAATATTCTTACCCAGAACTCCCCGACATCATGGAATGAGAATGTAAAGAACGGTGCAGGCACTCTTTATCATGTTTATGAGTTGCGTCGAAACACGCTTCTTGATTTCTATATGAACTATAAGAGGGAATTCGAGGCCATCCAGTCAAATCTTGATGCCATGGTGGGTTATTCCTGGCAGCGTTTTGATGCTCATGGCAGAAATAACGGCACTGTCTATACCTCCAACGGTTTCTACGGACCTGCAGTGACAAATGGTGTTCTGACCATCAATCCTGATACGAAAGCTCCCGGCGAACACATCAGCCCGGATTATTTCTGGTCGTCTGGCAAGCTTATGCTCATATCTTTCTTCGGACGTGTTAATTATTCATTGAAGGATACATATCTGCTTACCTTCACACTCCGTAATGATGGAACATCGCGTTTCTCAAAAGACAATCGTTGGGGTCTATTCCCATCTGTTGCTCTTGGATGGAAGATTAACAATATGCCTTTCTTCGAGTCTGTCGCTGATACGATGAATGAGTTCAAACTCCGTCTCGGCTGGGGTGTCACTGGTCAGCAATCTGTGGGTGGCTATTTCCCTTATATGCCTGTTTATGTGCAGTCAACCCAAGGTTCATATTATCCGAATATGTTTGATGGCTCTTATGGGTCTGATAATCTGACTCTTTATCCTGGTGTTTATAATCCCAATTTGAAATGGGAGGAAACAACAACTTGGAACGTTGGTTTTGATATGGGTTGGCTCAACAATCGCGTCACACTTGCCCTTGACTGGTATCTGCGTAACTCGAAAGACCTCCTCAGCTATGTGACCGTTGCTCCCGGAGCTACCACATCGAATATGATGGACCAGAACATAGGAACTCTCCGCAATATCGGTATTGAGGCTACTATTGGAGCAAAACCTGTTGTGACGGAGGACTTTACATGGAATACGAGCCTGAATGTTGCATGGAATAAGAATGAGATCACAAAACTCAACAACACAAATGATCCCAATTCTTATATCGCTACAGGAGGAATCTCAGGCGGTACTGGCAATAATGTAATGGCTCATAAGGTTGGATATCCGGCATATACATTCTTCCTTTACGAGCAGGTATATGACCAGGACGGTATGCCTATCGAGGGTAGCTATGTGGATCAGAACGGTGACGGAACTATTGATGACAACGACCGTGTCATGAAGCATTCAAAGGATCCTAAGGTGACAATGTCTTGGAACAATAGCTTCTCATATAAGAATTGGGACTTTGGATTCCAGCTGCGTGCCTCTATCGGAAACTATGTGTATAATGACGTGGCATCTACCCACAGCACATTGTCAGACACATACAATACATCTGGCATACACAATCTGATTGACACCGATTATTACTTCCGTGGTGGTCAGACAACCAATACTTATCTCTCTGATTATTGGTGTAAGAATGCAGGCTTCCTGCGTTGCGACAACATCACGCTCGGATACACTTGGCAGAATCTCTTGAAGGATCAGCTCCGTCTGCGTCTTTATGGAGCCGTGCAGAATCCATTTGTGATCACCAAATACAAGGGTCTTGATCCCGAAGTGTTCGGAGGCATTGACAATAATGTTTATCCTCGCCCTGTGTCATTTACTGTTGGTCTTGTGGCCACATTCTAAATCTCTCAAAATAAAGACTATATAATATGAAATCATATATTGGCAAATTCTTGATGGGAGCGGCGATGATCTCTTTGGGCGCCCTGACGTCTTGCGTCGGCGACCTTGATCAGATGCCTGACGATCCGAATTCTATCACTCCAGGCGATTTCTCGTCAAATCCCAAAAAATATATGGGTGAAGTTATGGCCAAGTGCTATTCTTCATTAGCTGTTTCTGGCCAGGGTGGCCCTGGTGGAGGAGCTGATATCTCCGGTCTTGATGGAGGTACCTCCAACTGGAGTCGAGTGATATTCATGCTCAATGAGTTTACTACTGACGAGGTGAGTTGGATATGGCCGGATGTCGGTGTATTCGATCTCTGCACCGGCACATGGGGTTCTTCCAATGGAAACCTTTATGGCGCTTATGGTCGGTTCTATACCCATATTGCAGTGTGCAATGATTTCATCCGCACTGTGAATTCCGGATATTTCAATCTGTCTGACGATCTTCGTGCGGACGCTGACCAGTTTATTCTTGAAGCGAGGGCTCTCCGCGATCTGTCATATTATTATGTGATAGATTTCTTCGGAAATGCTGTCCGTGCATGGGATGACATGGCTTATGGCGATGTCCCTCAGCAGATGTCGCGTAAAGAGCTTTTCGATCTGGTTACAAATGACCTTGAGGATGTGCTTGCTAACTTCAAAGATTCTGGTGTCTATGGGCGCGTTGGTAAAGACGGAGTGGAGGCTCTTCTCTGTCGTTTCTATCTCAATGCCGAGTCATGGATAGGAGAGAACATGTATGCTAAATGTTGGGAGCATGCTCAGAATATAATAGGACGTCACCAGGGTGGTGGTTTCCAGAATTCTGGTCTTGCAAACGATTATCTGGCTCTTTTCTGCGCAAGCAACGATATGTTTATGCCGGGTGGAAGTCTTTCATCTCAGAATGAGATTCTCTGGGGTATACCTTTCTCATATCCTCAGACGCAGAGCTATGGTGGCACAATGTTCCTTATAGCCGCAGCGACTTCAGCAGCCTCGATGCCGACTGTGCTTTATGGCCTCAATGCAGATTGGAGTTGTATGCATGCTCGTGAGCAGTTTGCTGACAAATTTAATTTCAATGGTGGTGTAAGTCAGGACAATCGTACTTATCTCTGGTGTACTGAAGTGCAGGGATTCTCAAGAACGAACGATGATTTCTCTACTTTCACCGATGGATATGCTCCGTTGAAGTTCACCAATACAAAGGCAAATCCTGATGGCACACTTCCTCGACATACTTATCAGAACCCTGCTAACGGTTATACATATAATTGGGCAGGACTTGAAGAAGTTAACGGATTGCCCGCTCAGGTGAATGATTTCTCTGACACTGATTTCCCGATTATCCGTCTTGCGGATGTATATCTGATGGCGTCTGAATGTGCCCTTCGTGGAGCCGGCGATCGTTCCACAGGTCTGCAGTATGTCAATCTGATTCGTCAGAGAGCTGGCGTAAGCACTTGGAATGATGCTGAGTATAATCTCAATAACATGATAGATGAGCGCAGCCGAGAGCTTTATTGGGAAAACACACGTCGTACAGACCTCATACGTTTCGGCCGATTCACAGGATCAAGCTATACTTGGTCTTGGAAGAACAATATGCGTACTGGCGGATCTATGCCGGAATATATGAACCTTTTCCCAATCCCGAGTGATATTATCGCCACATACGGATCAAGCATGAAGCAGAATCCAGGCTATTGATGCCCGGCTAATGATTATCAACCTTTAATCGAAAAATCAGAAATGAAAAAGATTTCAATGATCATGACGGCTGTTCTCTTCATCATGGGAATTGCCTTCACCTCCTGCAAGGAGGATACGCAGCCTCGACTCGAAAAGCCTACGGAATTTGTTCTTAATACACCTCCGATGGCCTCGCAGACATATGTGCTGCATGAATCGGATGGTCAGTCATCAGAAATTGTTCTTACTGTCAGTCAGCCTGATTATGGTATGGGTGTGGTGACAACATATCAGGTGCAGGTCAGCAAAACAGAGGATTTTGCCGAGTATGAGACACTCCTAAGAATATCCAATCAGGCGCAAATCGTTTGCTCTGGAGAGGAATTCGCAGTAGCCATGAATGCTCTTGACGGCGTGAAGACTCTTGAAGATAAGGATAAGTTTAATCCGGCAGCCCGCGATGTTTATGTGCGAGTGCACGCTTTCATACCGAATGCGGACTATAGCGGTATTGATTCCAATGTGATCAAACTTAATGTAAAGCCTTATTTCGCAGTTCGTGCTCCGGGCAAAATTTATGTAATTGGCGATGTAAGCGGCTGGGATATCAATAACGGTGCTGTATTCCTTAGCGAACCCGATAACGGTATTGGCAGCAAAGTTTATACCGGGATTGTTAATTTTACTGCCGACAATGCCTCAGCAGGATTCCGTTTCTATACGACACTTGGAAGTTGGGGTGATGATGGTGCTCTTCCGTCAGTCGGTGCCAATGCAAATGATGGAGACAATCTTTCTATCACTGTTGATGATAATGGTTCATATTCCGGCGATTGTGTGGCTGGTAAGGGCAACTGGAATATTACCAACTGGCCCGGCGGAAACATGAAGATTACGGTCGACCTGAATCAGATGAAGGTATATTTTGAAAAGGCAGACTAATCACTTTTAACAGAATGTAAATATGAAGAAATCATTAATATTTTGTTCGGCTCTCGCGCTGATGTCGTTTGTGGCATGCGATGACAAAAGTGATCTGGGCCAGATGCAGGTCAATCCCCAGGAGCCTCTCATGAATGCCGACGGTGTTGCGGCTTCGCTTGTGGCACCGATGTCAGGTGGGGTTGTCGATATCAAGAATTATGAGAATCAAGTAATCCCTACTCTGCAGTGTTCGGTTGATGAAAGTGTCCCTGAAGGCGCCACCCCTCTGTTTGAGATCGAGGTGTCGAAAAATGAGGATTTCTCAGGTTCGATTACACTTCCTCTTACAGCGGTTTCAGATAACACCTATGGTGTGAATGCTGCTGATCTGGATGGCGCTTTCCGTGATATTTTCGGAAAGGCGCCGTATGCCAAGACATTCCATACTCGTGTGCTTGGATATCTTTCTCAAGACCGTCAGATCGTTAGACTGGGAGGTGATAATTTCTATTATTCAACTGAAGATCTGACTGTCACTCCTATTGATCTCGGAATAGAGGTGGAGGAGGCTTATTATTTAGTTGGTACAATCAACAACTGGGATCTTGCTACAGCTGTTAAGTTCTCGCACTCTGATCAGAGCCAGTATGACGATCCTGTGTTCACTCTTGCTGTAGATATCCCCGCTGAGTTTGAATCAGCTGGATGGTGGTGGAAGATAGTACCTGAGTCTGCTTTCCAGGCCGGTTCGTGGGATGGTCTTTTCGGTACCAAGACTGATGGCGATTCCTCTCTTGAGGGAGTACTTGTAGAAGGTGGTCAGGCTGGTGCGCTTAAAGTAGCCGGACAGTATCTCTTCACAATTAATATGCTTGATTGCACTTATGAGGTAAGTCAAGCTATCCCGATGCTGTATACTCCGGGTAATGGCAATGGCTGGAATTTTGAGTCTGGCATGCTTAATACTTGGAACTATGCTGACTATTTCGGTTTTGCCCATCTGAATGGTGATTTCAAAATCACTGATCGTCCTACTTGGGGCGGCATAGAGTGGAGTGCCGGTGCGGAAGAAGGTACTATAGCTATAGGTGCACCCGGCAATATCCCCGGCCCGTCAGACGGTTTGTATTGGCTGAATGTTAATATTGCCGCGCTGACATATAATACTACTGCGATTTCTTCCATAGGTATTATAGGCGGATTCCCTGACAATAACTGGTCGACAGATTATGTCGAGCTTCAACCGGATGGAACTTTACTTGTATGGACTGGAACTCTTGTTGTGCCAGATCCCAATATAGAATGGAAATTCCGTTGCAATCAGGATTGGGGTATCAATCTCGGCGGTGAGCTGACAGAGCTTACTAAAGATGGAGGCAATATTAAGGTTGAGGCTGGTACATATGATGTAAGCCTTGATCTGACTAAAGTACCTTATAAATGTACTCTTACGGCTAAATAATAATTAGTCGATATGGCGAAGAAATAATCTCAATAATTTCCCTAAGGAATTATCCGACCGAGGGGGGACGGCAGTGATGCCGTTCCCCCTCTTAAGTTTTATACGCTCAGCGAGGAGATTGATGGGGCTCCTGGAGTAATTGGTGGGAAACCTGCCCCGAGGGGCAGGTAACGCAACGAAGACTGGCCGTGGGCTATGCTGCCGGGTCTTGCCGCTATATATGCTTGCTGCGGCGATATTGGCCGAAGTGATGGGGGCGGTTTTGTTGTGTTAATCGCTCCTTGGAGCGGTTAGTCCTGTTTTTTCATATTGTTGTCAATTGGTTTGTTGGAGGTTATTTCCTTTTTTGTTAATTTCGTGAAAGTTTAATCAAAGAATGGATATGATGGATTGCAACGGAACTTCGGGAGGAGATGGGAGGAGCCTTCCTGCGTATTGGCGTGAGGGAATTCCATGTTACAACAGGAGGGCGGAATGGCATGATTATACTTCCCGGTGCTACTATATGGTGACAGTGGTGAGGGTTCAGTCGAGTTCGAGGATGTAGACGGGGGAGGAGATCTCGGCGCCTTCGGCAATTTTCTCGCCGTCGTCCTGATGGGTGGTCTGCACGAAGACGTTCAGACGGCGATGCTTGTTCCATAGATTGATGTCGAACGACGGTTCCCATGCATCGACAGAGAAATCGGTCACATCGGTCACGTTCCAGCCCTCTTTGCCGAGATGCGGCGTGTAGGCCACGCTGACCCTGCTGCCGCGCTCCGTGTCGCGGAATATATAATATGCCTTCCGTCCATCGCTGGCGATACGCGGACGCGATATGGGAATCATCTTGGTGCCCCCTCCCGCCAGTGAGAAGGGAGTGGTGCGGTGTCCGACGGTATTCATGTTCCATTTCTTCCCGTCGTGCCACACGAGGCGGTATTGGGGCACATCGCTGTCGCTGTCGCGCCAGTAGGTGGCGATATAAGGATTTCCCTCGCTGTCGGCGGTCATGCTTGTCTGGTTGATTAGCTCTGATTTCTGCGGGATCTCCCAGGCTTTTTCCGCAGTGGCGAGGGTGATGGGAAGGGAATATCGCGAACCGTCGCTGCGCTGCCATGTGCGTCCGCCGTCGAGCGAGCGGGCGTAGCAGAGATCGTGGTTCGTCTCTACCATCCATGTCTCACGCCACACCCAGGAAAGATGGATCACCCCTTTCGGATCGACATACATCTGCCAGTAAGCGTTGCGGGCGTCCTCGCCGTCGATGAGCACATCATGGATACGTTCCCAGCGTTTTTCTTTCGTCACGTAACGGTTGAGCACGAGATTGCCTCGCCCGGAGGCGCCTGAGCGGTAGGCGAAGATCATGTTGCCGTCGGGCATGGTGTAGAATTCGGGATATGTGACGTCGTCCTCGCCGACGCCTGTCATTTGGCGTTTCGGTCCGAGCACGAGCGAACCGGGCTCCTCGGCCACCGCGTAGCGGAGTGGATGGCCGTGATGGTCGAAGGAGACGTGGAGATATCCGTCGCCGTCGACGCCGATGCTGATCACGTTGTGGCCGTCGCCGATGTTCCCTTTGTATTGCGAGCGGCGAAGAGTCCATCCGTCGCTTCCGAGTTGCCTTTTCCCGATCACAACGTAGCCGTCTTTATCGTAGTAGGATATATACTGGGTGTCGCCGTGGGTGGCCACCGACGAGCCGCGGAACACGGCTGTGTTGACCGAGGTCTGGGAGAAACCCTCGCCGGCAGGCACGAGCCTGGAATGCATGGCGGTGGTCTTAGGCGATGATCCGGCAGATCCCGCCTTGGCCGAGGCGCATCCCGAGAGGGCGGGCGCCGATATCAGGCACACCGCGGCGAGTATTTCCATAAAGTTTCTTTGAAAAGCTTTCATGATGCAAGAGTTTAAACCATATACACATTTGAAAACGAGTTTATATCTGAGATATTATAGAATCAGGTCTGCCGCCGCTCACAATGGAAGATACAGACCGCTGAATGAATTATTTGCCCTCTTTCCGGGCCATACTATCTTGCAGTCGTCAGGATTCGATCTTTCATAAAGTGCATTCTGAGAGAATGTCGGGTTGTCCGGGAGTATCCTGTGACTTATGAGTATGTCGAGGATTATTTTCTGGAATTTTGCTTGGATAATGGATAATTATTCTTAAATTTGCATATTTAAACGCAAAATATGGAGAGAAACGGTAATGTCGAGCCGGAAGAGGTGATCAAAAGGAATGCGGAGATGCTTGCGGCGCCATTGGCCGCGGCCGAGAGGATGCTGCCGCGGGGGAGCGGCCATTTCCCGTCAGTCGACGCCCTTAAGGAGATAGTGAGGCTGGCTAAGACCATAGTGTTTCCTGATTTTGTCGACATGAGGCGCAACAGCCGCACTATGCGGTCGTATCTTGTCGGCACATCTCTTGAGAAACTTTATTCATCGCTGAGCCGTGAGATAGTGCATGCCATACGTTTCAGCGCCGACCGCACGGAAGGGGATGCCGACAACGAGGCCCGGGGGCTCGCGCTGCGGTTCATAGACATGCTGCCGGAGATCAGACGCCTTCTCTATACGGATGTGGAGGCGATGTATGACAATGATCCCGCTGTCGACAATTATGCAGAGGTGATATTGTGTTATCCGGTGGTGCAGGCGATGGTCAACTACCGTCTGGCCCATGCGTTGCTCACTCTCGGCATACCGGTGATACCTCGTATACTGACGGAACTGGCCCACTCGCTCACCGGAATCGACATCCATCCGGGGGCTGCTATCGGGGAATATTTCGCCATAGACCACGGTACGGGGGTCGTGATCGGGGAGACCTGCGTGATAGGATCGCACGTAACACTTTATCAGGGAGTGACCCTCGGCGCTAAGAACTTCACTCTCGACAGCCACGGGCATCCTGTCAACATCCCGCGCCATCCCATAATCGAAGACAATGTGACGGTCTATTCCAATTCCACGATCCTCGGCCGCATAACCGTGGGGCGCGGGTCGGTGATAGGAGGCAACGTGTGGCTCACCTATTCCGTGCCTCCGGGCTCGCGTATACTCCAGGGAAAGGCAGTCAGCGACTGAATGTGTGATAACATATGACTAATTGGATTAAGAAGTTGTTTAAAATGAACGTTAAATTATGGGCGGCAATTTTTTTAGTTAAAATCCGATTAAGGCAAAGGAGCATAGCGGACTATGTGACTGCGCCGCGATTGGATTTTAACAAAAAAGTGCCGTACTTAAGGTAACTTTCATTTCCGGTCAACTTCATAGGTTAATAGGTTTAACATTACATTGTCTTGAAAGATAGTTCCGTACTCGCATTCCCGGGCATATTTTTCCTTTTGGTTCAGTCACATAGCCCGCTATGCTCCTTCACCTGCAAGAAAAAATCTGCTCCGAGACTGCGACCCATAATTTAACGTTGCTTTTTAAACAACTTCTAAGAATGATATGAGGATATATGAGAATATGACGGAGCTTATCGGTGCCACTCCGCTTGTGGAGGTTGGGTCGATAGAGAAAGAGGAGGGGCTCCGGGCCCGAGTTCTGGTGAAACCGGAGTCGTTCAATCCCGGAGGGAGTGCCAAAGACCGTGCGGCACTCTCTATGGTGGAGGATGCGGAGCGTAGTGGTGCGCTTCGCCCCGGAGCGCTTATCGTGGAGCCTACAAGCGGAAACACCGGGGTAGGTCTGGCGCTTGTGTCGGCGATAAAGGGCTACCGGCTCATATTGACGATGCCTGAGACAATGAGCGTGGAGCGCAGGCGACTGCTTGCCGCTTATGGCGCCGAACTGGTGCTTACGCCCGGAGCGGAGGGTATGGCCGGGGCCATACGCAAGGCTGAGGAGATCCTTGCGGAGAATCCGGGGGCGTTCATGCCGCGGCAGTTCGATAATCCGGCGAATCCGGCTGCCCACAGGATGTCGACCGGTGAGGAGATATGGCGCGACACCGACGGGAAGGTGGATATTTTCGTGGCTGCCGCCGGCACGGGTGGCACCGTATCAGGAGTGGGAGAGGCTCTTAAAGCCCATAAGCCGGGTGTGAAGATCGTGGCTGTGGAGCCGGAAGCATCCCCTGTGCTGTCGGGAGGTGCCGCGGGGCCCCATAGGATACAGGGAATCGGGGCAGGTTTCGTGCCTGGTAATTTCCATCGGGATGTTGTCGACGAGATAATGACTGTTGGCGATGAGGAGGCGATGGAGGGCGCCAGGATGCTTGCCCGCAAGGAGGGGATATTGGCGGGCATATCCTCGGGAGCCGCTTTTGCCGCGGGCCTCCGTCAGGCGCGCCGCCCGGAGAATGCCGGAAAACTGATCGTGGTCCTCCTCCCCGACACGGGAGAGCGTTACCTCTCCACCTCACTCTTCATTGAGGAATAAATAATTTGCTCTCAGCGTTGAGATGCTTTTTTCAGCTTTCACTGAGCCAGCCGGTGATGCGGCGTTTCTCTGTGGAGAAGTTGACGTATCCTGCGGTTGTCTGTGGCGAATGGGAGGGCATAACCCTTATCGGTCGTGCGGTGCGGTATCTGAATGGGCGTCGGGGATGCCTCAGGCGCCGGGGCGGCGGGAGGTGCGGTAGAAGATGAGGAAGAGGAGGCCTATGGCCAGGGCGTAGGCCGAGAAGATGAGCCAGGGGGCTATCCAGTCGCCCATGAAGAGGCGCATGGAGGAATCGCCTACAGGCATCTGCTGCCATTGGCAATAGCTGTTGACCACGGCTCCGGCCGCGATCATGCCGAAAGTTGCGCCAATGCCGTTGCTCATCATCATGAGCAATCCCTGACCGAACCCTTTCACGCCGCTGTCGCTCATCTGATCCATGTAGATGTGGCCGGCGATGTTGAAGAAATCGAAGGCCACGCCGTAGACAAGCATGGAGAGCACAAGGAGCCAGAGGCCGTCGCCCGGATTGCCGATGCCGAGGAAAAGGAAACGCAGGCACCACGCAAGAAGTGCCAGAAATATCACCCACCGGAAGCCGAGCCGTTTCATGGCCACGCCTACAAGAAGTATGCACGCCGCCTCCGCTATCTGGGAGAGCGAAAAGAGCATCGTGGCATTACCGGCGGCGAGCGATCCGGCGAATTCCGGCATCCCCATGAAATGATTGATGTAAGGGATGGCGAATCCGTTGGATATCTGCAGGCAGACCCCTGTGAAAACAGCGAATATAAGGAAAATCCTGACAGTCTTTTTCTTGAAAAGGGTGAAGGCATTGAGCCCGAAAATCTCTTTAAGGGAGGATGTGCCTGTTTTTGCAGGGGTGCTTCCGGCCGGAAGTGTGAAGACGTATAAGGCCGTGATGATGCCGACTATGGCGCTCGACAGAAGCTGGAATGAGTTGTACTGAAAACGGAAGGAGGAGGCGGTGTCGGAATCGGAGAGGGTGAACCCGAATGCCCCGTCGCAGAGATATGCTGAGTTGACAAACCACATGGCGGCGACAAATCCGACCGTGCCCCAGATGCGGATTGCGGGAAACCTATCTACCGGCCGTTGTCCGTTGGCTTTCAGTATCGCGAACGTGGTGGTGTTGGCCAGCGCGAGTGTCGGCATGTAGAAAGCCAGGAAGAGAAGATATATGGGGAAAAAGCTGGCGAATTCCATCTGCGGATGGGTGAAGGCGTAGAACCATGCCGCGAGCATTGCCAGGGCCGCGGCAAGATGGCAGGCTCCGAGAAGATTGCGTGAGGGGAGGAAGCGGTCGGCGATATGCCCCATCAACGCAGGAGTTAGCAGCGACACTATTCCGACGGCGGCGTAAAACCATTGTATGTCTTTCCCGAGGCCTCCGGCTCCGAGGAGCTGTCCGAAGCAGGATAGATAGCAGCCCCAGATGGCGAACTGCAGGAAGTAGAGTGTCGACAGGCGTGTTTGCATTAAAGGTTAAAGGGGGTGGGAGGTTAAAGGTTAAAGGTTAAAGGTTAAAGGTTAAAGGGGTTGAGAGGAGGCGGGGACCGCGGCATTCGGCCGCGGCACGGGACGCCCGGCAATGCCGGGCATAGGGAGAGAAGAGGGCATGGGGAGAGAAGAGGGGAGGGGCATGGGGAGAGAAGAGGGGAGCGGTCAGAAGGAGAATTCTACGCCGCCCAGGATGGTGATGCCGGGCATAGGGCAGCCGTAGACTATCTCATAGTCGGTGTCGAGGATGTTGTCGAGTTTGACGAAGAATGTCACAGGCACGCGCTCGCCGTAGGTGTAGGCTCCGCGGAAATTCAGGAGGGTGTAGTTCTCTTTCTTATATGGATTGCCTGTCTGCAGACTCCATATGCTGGAGTCTTCGAGAGTGAACCGGAATGGTCCCGGGTTCCAGTTGATCTCTGCGTCGAGTTTGTTTTTGGGTGCGTAGAGCAGGGTGCTGTTGTCAGTGTGCAGGTAAGCATAGTTGGCATCTATGCTCCAGGTGTCATTGAAGCGATAGCCGGCCTCGAGTTCGAAACCCTTGTTCTTGAATTTGCCCGTGTTGACGTTCTTCGGGCGCCCGTCTATGCGCTGCACCTGTATCATATCCTTGCCGTCGATGAAGTAGAGGGCGGCTCCGAGGCTCAGGCGATTGTCGAGGAGAGTCTGGCGGTATGACAGCTCATAGTTGAGCATATACTCAGGCTTGAGGTCGGGATTCGCAGGGGCATACATGTATAGTTCCCGCAAGTTGGGGGCGCGGAATCCTTTGCCGAAAGAGAACTTTATATGTCCTGTGGCCGACGGACGGAAGATCAGTCCCGCCTGCGGCACCCATACGTTGCCATATTGTGATCCGTGCTGCAGACGCACGCCGCCGTTCAGAGAGAATTTGTCGCCCCAGAATCCCTGCTGCATCATCACGTAGCCCGCGACCTCGTTCTCGCATTTGCGGAAGGAGGCTGTCTCCGCGCCGTCCGCTTTCAAGACATTCCAGGAATGCCCTCCCCAGTGAAGGAAGTCAAGGCCTACGGAAAGGTCGTTGTTTTCCCAGGGATTGACAGTCTGGAAAAGGGTAAAGCCCATGTTATAGTCGGTGGAGCGGAAAATATAGTCGCGTGGATCGGCACCGGGCGCGTGACCGTCGTCGACATGGTGCGACCCCCAGCTGGCGAACGCCTGCAGGCCTCCGTGGAAACTGTCGTAGGTGTTGTTGGCATAGAGCGAGGCAGTGCCGCGCGCCACTTTTGTCCACATGCTTTCGAGCGGCTCCTGGATTGTGCCGGGATTATTGGCCTTGGTCTGGGTCATCTCCGTGTTCGCTCCGAACGACCAGTGGCTTGAAGCCTCATATTGCGCCTGGATATACTCGTTGGCAAGCCAGAACTCGCTCCCTTCGCGGTTGCCGTCGCTGCGGTCAAGCTGCCCGGCGACGGTCATCGAAAACTTGTTTTTCCTATAACCTGTGGAGAGGTTGAACTTCTGGGTGGAGAATGATCCGAACATGGCGCGTGCTTTGCCCGACGCTCCTTCAGTATGCTGGCGGCGTGTCTTTATGTTGACCGATCCTCCCATGGCGCTTGATCCGTAGAGTAATGAGGATGGGCCCTTCACCACTTCCACGCTTTCCACTCCGTTGGCCACATACGTGTCGGGAAGGGCATGCCCGAACAGCCCTGCCCACACCGGCTGACCGTCGACCATGAAGAGAACTTTGTTGCCCCCTCCCACGCCGCGTATATTGACTGTGCCGGCGGCTCCCCCGGATACGCCGTAACCCGCGAAACCGCGTTCACTTACAAACATTCCCGGCACTTTGTGCATGAGCACCGGCAGCAGCGATGACTCCGTCGACCGGTCGATCTCCTCCCGGCTCACTACGGTGACATCGAGGGGGGTGAGGAGCACATCGGTCTTATATGGGGCTGTCACGGTTATGCCGCGCAGGGCGACTGTGTCACGGAAAATCTCTGTCTCATCCTCGGCGAGGAGTGGAAATGAAGCGAGCAAAGAGCATATCGCGAATGTGAAGGGTCTATACATCTGCATTTATAAATGATTGATCAGTGACGGCCGACAACTTTTCAAGCTGTCCGGCCGATTAAAAATGGAATTCAATTGTTATAACAGATAAATATCCATTTTTATCATATGATTTCACAGATAATAAGTGGAATTGGTTGGAATATCAGTAAAAAGATGAAGATATGACGAGCGAAGAACTCAATTTTTTCGACCGTATTGCTCCCAAGTGGGACAGCATGGAGGTGAAATCTACTCCTGAGAAGGTCAACGAGATTCTGAATATAGCCGGGATAAGAGCAGGGATGGATATCCTCGACCTCGGCACCGGCACGGGAGTGCTTGTACCCTATCTTTCCGAGAGGGTAGGTGTCGGCGGATCGGTAACCGGCATAGATCTCAGCGAGGGGATGCTCAGGGAGGCTACGCGCAAATATGGCAGCCTGCCGAATGTGGATTTCCGGCGTCTCGACTTCGAGCGCGACAAGATCGACGGGAAGTATGACCTGATAATGATGTATTGCGTGTATCCTCATCTGCACTCCCCTTACGACACCCTTCATCGTCTCGCGGAAGAAAACCTGAAGTCAGGCGGCAGGATATTAATCGGCTTCCCGAGCGACAATACCTTCATCAACCGTATCCATGGCGAGAAGAAAGTGGATCATGACGATCTTCCCACTCCGGGGATACTCCAGCTGAGGCTCACCGTCTATTGCCTTCATTCCCGGGTGCTTGCCGACGATGAGGGGAAGTATCTCGTGGAAGTCAGGGCCTGATGTCAGTCTTAAGCCGGAATATCTCTTCCTGGAGGTGATCCGCACGGCGCCGCAGCGCATCATTATCGGCCGCCAGCCGGTCGTTACGCTCAAGCAGGGAGTCAATGTGTCGGAGCAGAGCCGCGTTTGCCTCCTCCAGGGCCGCGATGCGGTCATGGTGCTCGTGGTGGTGGGCGGTCATGCCGTCTTTACGGTGTGCCTGTTCGTGGAATCTGTTCAGAAGTTGCCCTATCAGATCCCCCTCGCTCATATCCTCAAGAGAGCGTGGGCCGGTTTCCGCCTGCGACGGTGTCTCCGTCATATATATTGATGGATCATCGAGAGAGAATATCTCCAGTATGCGGCTCTCCTTCTCGGGGGGGAGGGGACTCTTGCCATTTTCTATGGCGGAAAGGAAGCTCTGCGTGATCTGGAGCTGCTGCGCAAGCTCTCCCTGGCTCATGCCGTGGTCTTTGCGTATGCGTGCTATATCTAAACGTGACATATGGTCTCAGTGATTGTCTGGTAGTTGCGACATGACGGCTTCCGCAAGGGCGGATGATGTCGGTTGGTCTTCCGGGCCGAACGCTGCCGCGACCGTGCCGTCGGGCGATATGATGAATATGCGGGGAATCCCGGTGGATGCGAAAAGCTCATAGACCTTGCGGTCGGGTTGTGGGGAAAAGGGGATGGAGAGGGAATTTGCCTTCCAGTATTCCTCTATTGTTTCCCGGTTTTCATCGCGGGCTATGGCGAGCACCACCACTCTCGGGTCGTCGGCGAAGCGTTCGCATAGATCCTGAAGCACCGGGAAACTTCTGCGGCAGTCGGGGCACGTTGTGTTGAAAAACTCAATGGCGCCCACTTTCCCGCGCAGCGACGACGAGGAGACAGTCTCTCCGGAGCCGGTCACTACGGAGAACTGCGGAACGGGATCGCCGGGTCGCACACCGTGGTTTTCCGGCTCATCATCGTTGACGCAAGAAGAGACCGCCGCCATCATGCACAGGCACATGGCGGCGGTCGTCATTATCTTTATTTTCCGCAGGATTGTCATTTGTCTTTTTCCTCGGGAGCCTGGTCGATGAGGTCGAGGAACTGGTCGAGTTTCGGGGTGATGATTATCTCGGTGCGGCGGTTGCGCTGGCGGCCGAGTTCCGAGTCGTTGCTTGCGATGGGGTTATACTCACCTCGGCCGGCAGCCGTCATCCTTTTGGGATCGATGCCGAAATCGTTCTGGAGCACCTGAACCACCGACGATGCGCGGAGGTCGGAGAGGTCCCAGTTGTTGCGGATGTTGGGGCGGCTGATGGGCACATTGTCGGTGTTGCCCTCCACGAGCACGTCGTAGTCCTTATAGTCTTTTATTATCTTGGCGATCTTCGAGAGGGTCTCCATGGCCCTGTCGTTGATCTCATAGCTGCCGGTCTTGAAGAGCATGTTGTCGGCCAGGGAGATATAGACCACTCCCTTGAGCACCTTCACGTCGACCTCCTTGAGCTCGTCGGTTGAGAGCGAGCGGGTCAGCTTGTTGGTAAGAGCGATGTTGAGGGAGTCGGATTTCGACTTGGCGTCGACGAGCTGCTTGATGTATTTGTTGGAGGCATTGATCTCGTCGACGAGCTTGGCGATGTTGACGCTCCCCTGGGCGTTGGCGTCCATACTCTTGTCGAGGGTGTTCTTGAGTTCGGCCATGCCCTGCTTGAGCTCGCCGTTGCTCTGCTGCGCAGCCTGGAGTTGTTGCTGCAGGTTGCGTGTGTCGGCGTTGCAGTTGATCAGCTCCTCGCGTGTCGAATTGTAGGACGACTGCAGTTCGTCATATTTCCCCTGGAGCTCGGAATACTTCTTGTTGGTGACGCAGCTTGTCGACATCATGCCGATGAGCGCCGCACCGATAAATAAAGCCTTGAATTTCATAACTATATTTGGGTTTTGTTAATGCATGTCGGTTTGTCGGGCCTTCATGCGTGAGGAAATCACCCACAAAGAAAACAATAAAAAGCGGTGTATGCAAGCGGATTGCTTTAAATTTTAACAGAAATTACCAACCTACGGAAACTTGTCATAATGATAATGAAGATTTGAGTAATGCCGAGAATGTTAAAAAATCATATTTGTGTTGCCATTATGGATGCCATTTGTTATTTTTGCAAATGAAAGCGTGCAGTTTGAATTTGAGATTATTTCACGCAAACATCCGGTAAAAATATAGATAGTCATGGAGATAGTTACAGCGAGAGAATTCCGTTCGAATCAGGGAAAGTTCCTTACAGCGGCCATGAGAGGCCAATCGGTGCTTCTCACATCAAGATATGGTAATTTCAGAATCATACCGTTGACATCTGAAGATGAGATCGTGAAAAAAAACTTCCGCGATGCCTATTCAGAGGTTCAGGCACATATGGAAGGGAAGAAGACTCTTCCCTTGGCTAAGGATGTGGTGTTCTGATGGAAATAATAGCCACGACCGTATTTATCCGTAGTGCCAAGGCTATCGCTAAGAAATATCGCAGTTTCAATACGGATTATCAGAACCTTATCAAAGAACTATATCATAATCCCAAAACAGGAGTTGACCTTGGAGGTGGTTATCGTAAGGTCAGGATGGCCATCACTTCCAAAGGGAAAGGCAAATCCGGGGGATGCCGCATCATAACATTTGATATGGTCGAAAGAAATGGGAATCTTTATCTGATATATGCTTACGACAAATCAGATTACGACAATATAAATCTGTCTGTCATAAAGTCGCTTGTGGATGAGATGGATCTATAAGATCTAATATCGTTGTGGTCGGCAACGCGCGTTCAGCGGGTGGCGCGCCATTCCTTCATCAGGGCGTCGAGTTTGGCGTGCTCTATGAGGAATCCGTCGTGGGCGAAGTCAGACTCCATGACCCTGAACGATGAGCCGGGGATGGAGTCGGCAAGCTCCTTCAGGCATGCCGGCGGGAAAAGGATGTCGGAGCTGATGCCGATCACGAGCGTTTTTGCCTTTATCTTTTTCAGAGCCTCGCGGATGCCTCCACGTCCGCGTCCTACGTCGTGGGAATCACCGCTCTCACATATCCTCACATAAGAATACACGTCAAACCGTCTGCAAAGTTTCTCTCCCTGATATTCCTGATAAGTCTGCACCCGGCGGAAGAAAGGATCGGGGCGGTTCTCATCATCGCGCTGGCTCATGTTGTAGGCGAAAGGTCCGCGATAGCTGATCAACGCGATCGAGCGGGCTGTGGCGAGCCCCTTGCGGGCCGCGTCGAGGCGGTGCTCGCCATAGGTGGGATCCGTGGCGATGGCCATATACATGGATTTGTTGAACGCTGCGAGCCAGGGGCTGCAGGAGGAGTCTGTGGCGCAGAACATCACGTTGTCGGCTATATCCGGATCGGTCACCATCCACTCTATTGCCTGGAAGCCGCCGAGTGAGACCCCTATCATCTCGTGGATGCGGCTTATGCCTAAGCGTTCGGCAAGCAAGCGGTGGCATTTCACGGCGTCGCGTATCGTCACACGGGGAAAATCACCGCACCAGGGCTTGCCGGTGGCGGGATTTACCGACGACGGTCCCGTGGTGCCATAGCAGGATCCGAGCATGTTGGCGCAGACAATAAAGTATTTTTCGGGGTCGAGAAATTTCCCTTTCTCAACGGTATGCGGCCACCAGTCGGCCACGTCGGAGTTGGCGGTGAGTCCGTGCATCACCCAGATCACGTTGCTGCGGTCTTCATTGAGTGTCCCGTAGGTGTCATAGGCGATTGTGAGCGACGGAAGAGTCTCGCCGCTTTCAAGAGTGAAGGGTTGTTCGATATAGCAGTATTGTGGCATAGCAGACGAAATGTTTTGCAAAATTAATAAATCCCCGCGAATTTGTCAGCGAAATTTTTGCTTATATAACAAAAGTTCTCTAAATTTGCAACCATATGGGTAAAACATGTGTGTTTTCTGATCACACGGATCCATCGCATAATCTGACATCAACCTTACAGCGCAAATATATTTTCATGAACCTGACAAATCTCATACAGCATCTCCTGATATCCGTTTTCCTGATAACCTGCCTCCCGACATATGCGATCGGGCTTAAGATAGTGAAGGAATATCCCCAGACCCTTCTTGCCACATCTAAAACCTGGGGGATAGATATTTACGACGATGACTGGGCTTTTTTCGCCACCAAAGACGGACTGGTGCAGTATGACGGGGCTGTGGCACGCATGTTTCAGGTAAACAACCGCTATGCGTTGCGTTCCGTGAAGGTAGACCGGGAGCATGGCCGTGTGTATGTCGGGGGCATCAACGAATTCGGCTATTTCGTACCCTCGCCTGTCAGTTCTCTCGAATATGTGTGTCTGAGCGACAGCCTCGGGCAGGACCGCCATATCGGCAACATCTGGGGCGTCTATCCGTGGCAGGGGAGAGTGATAGCGCAGGGAGATGCCCGGATTGCGGTCTATCATGAGGATACGCGCAAGCATGAGATAATCAATACCCAGTGTAAGCTTGATTGTTCCAATTTTATTGACGGTGTGCTTTGGCTCGGCACCGACCGCGGCCTTCGTCTGCTCATGGGCAGCAACGTGATCGATGCTCCCGGGGCGGAAGCATTGCGCGACAAACGCATACGTGCCATACTTCCCTTCAACAAAGCTCTCCTCATAGTCACGGCCACCGACGGCATTTATATGTATGACCGGTCGAACCTTACCCGTCTGGATGCTGCCTCGAAAGCGGCTTGCGCCATAGGAGACATATTCAGCGCCGATCTCCACGACTCCATTCTTGTGCTTGGAGGTGTCGACAATGGTGTCGGCGTGATCAATCTTAATTCCGGAAGCACCATATTGTATAATGAGTGCAACGGCCTGGCCAACAATACAGCATTGTCAGTGAAGTTTGATATCCGGGGCGACATATGGGCAGGTCTTGATCCTGGAGTGTCGAAGATAAAGATGACTACTCCGATAGAGACCTTCAACAATAAGGCTCTTCAGATCGGTTCCGGCTACGTGGTCCAGACCGTAGGCGACAAATTGTATCTCGGCACCAATCGTGGACTTTTTCATGTGGATTATCTTCCCGGGGCGGATCTTTCGCAGGCTGTTTTCCGGAGGGTTGAGGGATTGACCGGTCAGGTATGGGGGCTTTCGAAGATTGGCGACGACCTTTTCTGCTGCCATGACCGGGGACTGTATCTTGTGGCAGGATCAAATGCATCAAAGATCGGGAATCTGACGGGTGTATGGGAAGTGCAGCCCTATCTCCACGATAAATCGAAAATCCTCGCGGGCACATATACCGGGTTTTATATCCTTTCCAGGAAGGGTGGCCGCTGGGTCGAGGAGCGTCAGATAACGGGTTACAGCGACAGCAGCTATAATTTCGAACAGGAATCACGCCAGGTGATATGGACCCGCAGCGGAGAGCAGGGCATCTACCGCATTCATATTGATCCTGCGGGGACGAAAGTGGAGAAAATAGAAAACTTCCTGACCACTGCCGACGGAGTCTCCCTGACGAGCGACGTATATGTCAGCCGCGTTGACAACGATATCTATCTTTCCACACTTGCGGGCATCTACCGCTTTGATTCCCGGCGGAATGAGATTGTCAGAGATGAATCAGTATCTCTCCTTCTCGGGTCTCCACGCAGCGTCAGGCGTTTCAAGAAACAGGGAGGCTGGCTCTATGCCCTCACCGACAAGGAGATCCTTCAGGGTGATCCCGCCGGAATACAGGGGCTGAGGCGCATACCGGTGATGATAGGCGACGGACGCCCCATGCATGATGGAAACCTCCTCTTTGACGTTGCCCCCGGTTATGTGGCCTATCCCACATGTCTGGGTTTCGCGTTTTTCGATTTCAAGGACCCTTCGCTTAAGCCGGCCGGAGCTGATACTGTGCCCGGTGTCATGGCCCGCATCAACAGGTTTGCTGTGACCACTCCCAAGGACTCAACCATATATACCGGAAACTTTATCGGAAAGAAGGGGGATATCACTCTCGATTTCGGATGCAATTCGGTAAAGATTGAGTTCGGAGGGAACGTGCACGACGAGGTGGGCACGCTCTATAGCTGCCGCCTTAATAACGGAAAATGGACGCATCCCACCTTGTCAGGGGTCAAGGAGTATACCGATCTTAAGGAGGGTGATTACCTTTTTCAGGTAAAAGCGATAGGCGCCGATGGCAGGGAGGCTATGGACGAGATACGTTTTGTGGTGCTTCCCCCCTGGTGGCGGTCGGGATGGGCTATGGCCGCATATGTTGTGCTGGTGGCTATGGCCGTGTGGGGGCTTGTCTTGATGGAGCGCAGGAGAGTGAGGTTGCAGCAGCAGGAACTTATCCGGGAGAAGAACGACGAGATTGCCCGTCAGCAGGCTGTGTTCGAATGGGAATCGAAGATGAAAGACCACAAGATTGTGGAGCTGGAGAAGGAACAGCTCGACAAGGAGCTTCGCCATAAGGCTCAGGAGATGGCCAATGTGATGATGAGTCTGGCGCATAAGAACGAGACGTTGCAGACTGTCAAGAAGGATCTCCAGGACATACAGCAACTGCTTCCCAAGACTTCTTCCGACGCCCGCCGTGCCATTGTCGAGCTTCAGGGAAAGATTTCGGTCGACCTTAAGAGCGATGAGGTGTTCGACAGGGTTGTGGAGGAGTTTGACCTTGTCCATAATGATTTCATAAAGCGTCTCAAGGACCGTTATCCCGAGCTTACGAATAATGAGATCCTGATGTGCGCATATATAAAAATGAATCTCTCAACCAAGGAGATCGCGCCGTTGCTTAATATCTCAGTCAGGGGTGTGGAGACGATGAGATATCGCATCAGGAAAAAATTCCAGCTTGAAAGAGATGAGAGCCTGACTGATTTTTTACAGAAAGGGGAACTGACGTGATATGATTGCGTATTCTTAAAATGATGATTTATAAAGAATAAACGGAAACTGACGTATTTTTGACGTATTGAAAAAACTTGCCTGACGTAATAAAGAATAGCTCAAAGTATTGCATCACGTCATGGTTTGTGGCTACATTTGCAACCGAAAACCACTGCGGGAGGCAACCTGTGGGCATGACCACACAGTGAGCCGCCTGAAAAGATTTCACAACACACACAACCCAAAAAACTAAAACTGACTGAATGAATCATGCGGGCTCCGGGCAACATTGACGGATGACGCATTAACTAACCATATTGCTAAGACATGAAAAAAACTGCGTGGATAACCATTATGATGTGGATGGCCTGCATAGTTCCCTGCATGGGATCATGCGGCAGCGACAGTCCCGACAATCCTTCTGACAAGGGGAGCGGGAATGTGAGCGTGGAGGTATCTCCCGATAATCTTGCCGCAGGTCCGGACGCCACCGCACTTGACCTCACGGTGAACGTATCTGCCGACTGGGCTATAGTCAGCGATCGCGACTGGGCTACGGTGCGTCCGTCGGGAGGCGTGAAGAATGTCTCTTCAAAGATTACTGTGAGGGTAGCCGCCAACAATACTCTCGATGACCGCACCGCGGGCCTCTCCATTTTGTGCGGAGGCAAGACTGTGAAGAGGGTGTCGCTTATCCAGGAATGCGCGAAGAGTGCGTCTGCCTCTGTGAAGACGCTTGCTTTCGGAGCGCAGGCCGGCGAATCGAAGATCACCGTAACCTCCAATACCGCATGGACTCTTTCTCCTGATGCGGAATGGCTCACTGTTTCTCCATCCGCCGGGGAAAAAGGTGAGACGGAAGTGACAGTAAAGGCCGCGCTCAACGACACTAAAGATGCACGTGAAGCAAAACTCACCCTCTCTTATGCCGGTTCCCAATCGGAAATATCCGTATCACAGCTGAGCGACGAGATCACGGTGCCTGACGGCTATGCGCTTGTCTGGAGCGATGAATTCAATGAGGGGACCACCCTCAATCCCTCTGACTGGACGCATGAAGTGCAGAAACCCGGATGGGTGAACCACGAGCTTCAGCACTACGTCAATGGTTCGGCCGGTGGAAAGCGTGTCACCGAACTGAAGGATGGGATGCTCAATATCAACTGCTTCAAGGGGAGCGACGGAAACATATATTCGGGACGTGTCTATGCCCGTGTGGCCACCGGCTGGACTTACGGATATTTTGAGGCCCGTATATCCCTTCCTTCCGGCAAAGGCACATGGCCGGCATTCTGGATGATGCCTGTAGGCAACGACTGGACTGCCAATCCCTGGCCGAAGTGCGGAGAGATCGATATCATGGAGGAGGTCGGCTATAATCCCGACATGGTCTCCTCGTCGCTCCACACTGAGAAATACAATCACACAAAAGGAACTCAGAAGACCCATGAGATGCGCTGCGCCGGAGCCGAGGGTGGCTTCCATGTCTACGCCCTGGAATGGACAGAAGACGGGATCACCACCTATGTCGACGGAAAGGTTCAGCTAAAGGTCACCAAAGCCTCTATGGGGGCTGACCACGATTCGTGGCCCTTCCACTACGCCTTCTATCCTATCCTGAACCTCGCATGGGGAGGAGACTGGGGCGGAAGCCAGGGTGTTGACGAGAGCGCGCTCCCGGTCACCATGAAAGTGGACTATCTGAGGATGTTTCAGAAGAAGTGAGCGGCTCCTGCCGGAAGAAATCATCGAAAGAATATAACACAATGCACATGCAATGGTCTGAATAAGACACGGTGCGGATACAATAATCGGTTACCCTTTGAAAGGGTCTACAGTGTAAATACAGGTTTAGTCTGTGAGAATGAAATAATGCAGACAGAATGGAAAGACGCAATGAAAGGTGTCCGTGGGGATACCTTCATTGCCCCTCTTCCGCAGAAAAAGATGATATCATCCGGCGGATTCTGAAAAACTCGGCCTTCTTCGCGGCTCTGGCAGGACACTGTATGCGGAGAAAGCAATGAATTGACACAGTGACAATAATTTAAATACTAACTTAATACTAATCAGATGAAAAAGTTAACCATGTTTCTCATCGCGGTCATGACATGTCTGGGGCTATATGCCCAAGATGTCAAAGTGACCGGAAAGGTTGTCTCCTCGACCGATGGAGAGCCCCTGATCGGGGCAACAGTGATGGTGAAGGGTTCCTCATCGGGAACCGCTACCGACATTGAAGGTAAATTCACCGTCCAGGTAAGAAACGGCTCCACGCTTCTTGTGACCTATGTCGGCTATAAGCCGCAGGAGCTCAAGGTGAGGGGAGCGATGACGGATGTGAGGATCTCTCTCGTGGAGGACTCGGAAGTGCTCGACGACGTTGTGGTTGTCGGCTATGGCACCCAAAAGAAGAGCGTAGTGACCGCCGCCATCTCCAAGGTGAGTGAGAAGGAGATCTCCCAGACGGCGCCCGTGCGCGTCGAGGATGCCCTCAAGGGCCTCACCGCCGGCGTGACAGTCACCACACCCAACGGACAACCCGGCCATGGCAACCAGATCCGCGTGCGTGGTGTCGGAACCATCAACAACTCCAATCCTCTTTACATCGTCGACGGCATGCCTATCGAGGGTGGACTTGATTATCTGAACCCCTCCGATATCCAGAGCATCGAGGTGCTTAAGGATGCGGCATCGGGTGCCGTATATGGTGCGCGTGCAGCCAACGGCGTCGTGCTTGTCACCACCAAGAAGGGTAAGGAAGGCAGAGCAAAGGTAACCTACGATTTCAGCTATGGCTGGCAGAGCGTAGGGAAAAAGGTGAAGGTCCTGAATGCCTCGCAGTATATGATGATGAAGCAGGAGGGATATATCAACGCCGGACAGTCAATTCCGTCGCAGGTGCAGGGCGATCCATGGTCGCAGGGTGAAGGCTATGATTGGGAAAAAGCCATATTCAACGACAATGCGCCGGTCATGAACCATCAGGTTGCGGTTTCCGGCGGCACGGAAAAAGTGAACTATTACCTCTCGCTCGGCTATTACAAGCAGGAGGGCATCATGGGCGGCAACTATGGCCAGTCGAACTATGACCGTCTGTCGCTCCGCTCAAACAATAACTACATACTCTTTGACGATTCAAAGCAGCGTAACTATCTGAACAAACTGGTGCTGACCACCAACATCGCATATTCACGCATACACAGCGTAGGCTTCGGTGGCGGCGGCGGTTATTACGGCGGTGCGATCACCAACGCCCTCGGCATGTCGCCCCTGCTCACCCCGACCCTGGAACCCGGCAGCGACATGTATAAACAGCAGATGGCATTCTATGCGGCCAACTCCAATTATGTGCCCCGCTACGATGCCGCCGGCAACCTTTACACAGTGCCTGAGGCATTCGGCGGCGGTTATCAGGAGCTGACCAACCCGCTTCAGGGATGGTCATACCCCGCGGCAAAGAACTGGAGCCACAAGATTGTGGCAAACTTCAATGCCGAACTTCAGATCTGGGATGCCATCAAATATCGTATCAGTTTCGGCGGTGACTTCGGCTTCTGGGGTGACCGCGGACATAACGAGGCTGCTTATTTCAGTAACCTGAACTATCGTTCCGCAGATCAGGCTTCAGCGTGGGACAACTGGCATAAAGGATGGACATGGCAGCTGGAGAATGTCATCACCTATGAGAAGACATTCGCTGAAGACCATAATCTCAGCGTGGTGTTAGGTCAGACAGCAAAGGAGGCGACAGGATGGTGGATAAGCGCAAGCGCCAACAAGCTGATGAACCTCGACAAACCTTACGTTGACACAGCGTTGGCTCAGCCTAACTCGGGCAAGGATGGCGAAAGCCGCACAGGTAACGCCGGCCCTGACAACGCCTGGCCGCGTCTGGCTTCCTATTTCGGACGTCTGAGCTATGACTATGCCAACCGCTATATGCTTCAGCTCACTCTGCGCCGCGACGGTTCCTCCAGGTTCGGTTCGAACAACAAATGGGCTACATTCCCCTCTGTGTCGGCAGGTTGGAACTTCAGCAACGAATCTTTCCTCGAAGGGAAGGCTCCATGGCTCACAGCGGGCAAGCTTCGTCTTAGCTGGGGTAAGAACGGTAATGAGAATATCGGTGATTTCCGTTATACAGTGCTCACCAACGGCGGCAACAACTACTATTTCGGTCCCGAGGGCACTCCTCAGACTTATGGCTCAAAGGCTTCCGGGCTTGCCAATCCCGACCTGAAATGGGAGGAATCAGAGCAGTATGACGCCGGCATTGACCTCGGTTTCATGAACAACACCCTTCAATTCACAGCCGACTACTACTACAAGAAGACTATCGGCATGCTTATGGAGATGCAGATTCCCAACTATGTGGGCGAGTCGCTTCCTATAGGCAATGTCGGCAAGATGTCGAACCAGGGCGTGGAGATGGAGCTTCGCTGGAACAACCGTTTCGGGGAATTCAACGTGAACCTCGCGGGCAACCTCTCATGGATGAAGAACAAGCTTATCTATCTCGGCAACGCCAACGGTTGGGCTACAGCCCAGAGCAATGGTACTGCCGGCGATATCGCCCGCTATGCGGATGGGGAAGTGTTCCCGTATTTCTATGGATTCAAGACCGGGGGTGTATTCCAGAACCAGGCACAGGCTGACGAATACAACCAGAAATATAATCTGACGGAAGCAAATACCGAGTATTACGCACGCCCCGGCGACCTTATCTTCCTTGACACAAACGGCGACGGCACAATCAACGCCGACGACCGCACGAAACTCGGCAAGGGACTTCCCGACTGGACATACGGTTTCCATTTCGGTGTCGACTGGAAAGGGGTCGCGCTGACCGGTTATTTCCAGGGCGTATGGGGCAATGACGTCTACGATGCCTCCTTGCGTGGCGACACACCTGCCAAGAACCTCCCTGCATGGATGCTCAACCGCTGGACCGGGGAGGGCACGACCAACAAATATCCCGCATATCGTCTGAGCGACCAGCACAACTATAAATCTTCAGATCTCTATGTCCACAACGGCGCTTATCTCCGTCTTGCCAATCTGACTCTCAGCTATACTCTCCCCACCCGGTGGGTCAGCAAACTCGGACTGTCGAACTTCAGATTATATGTGATGGGTGAAAATCTCTTCACGGCCACCAAATATCATGGCTTCACTCCCGAGGTCGGCGACGGCACGGCGATCGGCATAGATTACGGCAACTATCCTGTGGCACGCACATGGACTGTCGGTTTCAACATAGCTCTCTAATCACAATTCCAAGAACCTGAAAAATATGAAACTTAATAAAATACTGATGGCGGTTTCTCTGCTTGCCTTGGGAGGCGCGATGACATCGTGCGACAGCGAATGGCTTGAGATTCTGCCCAATACAGAAGACACTATAGAGGTATATTATACCAATGACGCCAAGATTCAGGAGGCGCTGACCGCCGCATATGATCCGATGCATTGGTTTGACTATGCCAACAACTACTGCGGCCTCAACATATATCCCGAGGTGCTTGCCGACCAGTGCTATCCCGGCGGCGGCGACGCCAACGATATGGCCCAGTGGAAAGGTGTATACAATTTCAATGTCTCCACTTCACAGGTGCTTACAACCAACTGGGAGAACGCCTATTCCGGCGTGAAACGCTGCAACGACGTGATTTTCTACATGAACAATTACTGGGTGAAAGACGCGGCCCATGGCTGGACACAGGAGAAAGAGGACTACTACAAGAGCCAGGTCGTGGCCCTGAGAGTTTTCTTCTACAATATATTGTGGCACTGGTGGGGCAACATTCCCTATTATTCGGAAAACCTCAGCGCCTCCAACGGCTATACGGGCGTGCAATATCCGCATGACGAGGTCTATGAATTCCTCGTGCAGGATCTCGAGGGGATCATAGCCGCCGACAATCTCGAGTGGAAAGCCAAGGAAGATGAGGAGGGACATGTCACGATGCCGTTCGTGTATATGCTCTACACGGAAATTGTCATGTATCAGAACGACGAGAGCCGTTTCGGCAAGTGTCTTGACTATATGAAGGAGATTATCAACTCTTCTGACTATGGTCTTGTGGAAGACTACGCAAGCATCTGGCCGGTTGAGGGTGAATGGTGCAAGGAATCGATCTTCGAGATCAACTACTCGAGCTTCCAGGCCAACCGCGGCTGGAGCTGGGGCGGTGTGGCCGGCGGTACTGTGGTGCCCGCCATGATAGGCCCTCGCGGCTATGACGGAAGAGACGGCATCCACAACGGCAACGGCTGGGGATTCGGCACGGTGCGCAAATCCTGCTACAACTCTTTCGAGGAGGGTGACGTGCGTCGCGACGCATCGATATGGGCACCCGAGCCCGGGTCGTACAACCCGGCATATCAGGACACAGGCTACTTCCTCGCCAAGTATGCTCCCATGGACATAAACAATAAGGATGCCACAGGCGACAAGACCCTTAACTATAACAACAACCTGCGCCTTTACCGTTATTCAGAGGTGCTTCTCAACGCAGCCGAGCTCGCGGTGCGCGGAGGCGGGTCAGGCGATGCCCAGGGATGGCTCGACCAGGTGCGCAGCCGCGCGGGGCTGGGTTCCAAACCCGCTACCCTGGCCAATATTCTCGACGAGCGTAAATTCGAGTTCCTCGGTGAGGGAAAACGTTACTGGGACATCCTCCGCTCTGGCCTTGGCGAGACTCTGCTCGTGCCCGACAACGAACTTGACGACCCGACGATGAACCGTCAGCAATCGTACACCGCCAACAAGAAATATCTGCCTTTCTCACAGTCGACAATCGACCGTAGCAATGGTTCGATAACACAGAATCCTTACTACAACTGATAAACGGATTAAAAATCACCGGGAGGCGGCGCTGGCCGCCTCCCCATAAAAACAAGATCACAAATGAAAGTAATCAATAAGATATTCTCCCTCGCAGCGACGGCCGGAGCGTTTCTGGCTATGTCTTCCTGCGCGTCGGAGTCGATCGACTATCCGTCGGAGTCGGAGCTTGCCGATGCAAGCCAGTACACCATCAATGTGACGGTAAACCAGGAAACGAATGAATGGTCGGCATCCGCGGTCAGTCCGTCAGGATCAACCAAAGGCGTACGTCTGCTCTGGACTGTCTATGAAAACGGAACCGATAAGAAACCGACAGTGAAGGTTGCCGACGCGGTGGCCGGACAGATCCGCCAGAAGGGTGACTACCCCATAGAATTGCAGGTCATGAACCATGCGGGCCTTTCAAGGACAATGGCATCTTCCACCATTCATATTGAAAATAATCTCGGAGGAGACGCCTTCATGGGCTATGAATACGACAGCCCCTCGAACCTTTGGAAAAACTGCTCGATAACTCCTTCCTACTGGTTTGCCGCTGCCGGATGGTCGCAGATCGCCACCCCCGACATCAATCTCTCGAATGAGGAGATCAGCTTCACTTGTCCTTCGGATATGGGAGGTGATCAGTGGATGGGCCAGGTGCATCTTTCCACCAATATCCCGGTCGAGGCTTCCGAGGCGTATGATTTCTCAATCTTCATCAATCCGTCGGCCGACGCTGACGTGACTGTGAAGGTTCAGAAAGATGGCGACGACAACACATTCTTTGTCGCCGATAAGATTCATTTCGTAGCCGGAGGAAACTTCTATCATTTCGCGAACCTTCCGGGATTCGACGGCAGCCTGAACCTGACTCTTGATTTCGGAGGGAATGCCGGCAAGAGCTTCGTTGTGCAGAATGTGGTATTCAAGAAACATGGCGAGAGCAATAATATCATTCTCCCGGATACCCCCGATTGCCAGTGGGTCGGGGTCGATTCCAAGGATAATCTCTGGAACGACGCTCATTACACCATCGACATGTGGACTTCCGGCGCCGACTGGAACGGCGGAGTGGCCAATCCTACGGTAAAGGAGGAGGGGAATTCTATCATTCTGACGTATGATCAGGCTCCGGGCACGGATCAGTGGAAGGCTCAGTTCAAATTGAAATCCGATCTTTCGCTCGACGCGTCGAAGAGCTACGATTACCGTGTGACGTTGGGTTCGACCTCCACATTCTTCGGCGCCACCATCAAGATGACAAACGGTGCCGACGATACCTTCTATATAGATCCGCGTGTGAATCTGTATGCGAACGGCGACATCACTTTCGGTTTCGCCGACCTGACCGGCAAGCAACTCGACGACGTGATGCTTGTGTTCGACTTCGGCGGCTGTCCTCAGGGCACAACGATAACCATCAAGGATATCATTGTCCAGGAGCACAAAGACTGACAGTTCCTTGATCGGAGTCTCTGTCGCCTGAAGACAGAGACTCCGATTTTTATTGGGCCCTGTCAACAATCGTTTATCCCACATAATAAAAGTTCCATATGAGAATAATCCTGTGTGCCTTGATGGTTGTCATACTGTCAGTCCTGAAATGTCCCGGACGTGAAATTTATCCTCCCGGAGAGGGTTGGTTTGAATATCATATGCCATCCGGGGAGATTGGTGATACTGTAAAAGTGTTCTATCATATCCCTGATAAATATGAAAGGACTGCCATGTCGGTTATAGTCGGATTTCATGGAAACGACCGCGACTGTTCTTATTGGATTGAGACCTGGAGGGAGTATGCGGATAAGAATGGTTTTATGTTCTTTATTCCCTGGTTTACGCATGAACATTTTCCGACAAACCGATATCAGGAAGTCGGAGTAAAAGATGAAAAAGGAGACCTTGTGCCTGCGAAACAAAGAACTTCGGCATATGTGGATAGTCTGCTTTGCCATATTTTGCGGTTTTCAGGTACCGGGGAAAATAAGGTGACACTTTACGGACATTCGGCAGGTGGTCAGTTTGTGCATCGCTTCATGATGATGAATAAATCTCCTTTTGTAAAGAAAGCTATCATCGGGAATCCGGGATGGTTCACATTCCCTGACTTGGGTGAAAACTATTCCTACGGAATCAAGGATTTGCCGGAAGTGGACAACAGTCGGCTTCGGGATATGCTTGGCAAGAATATCATACTGCAGCTTGCCGAGGGTGATACTATTCGTGAGAGTTATTTGCGAAAGACGACTGAGGCAGATCGTCAGGGGCGTAACAGACTTGAGCGGGGAAACAAATATTTTGAGACTCTACAGACAATTGCAAATAAGCACCAATGGGATTTCAATTGGCGCAAGGAGTATGTGCCGGATGTAGGGCACGATGCTGTTGCAATGAGCCGTCATGCGGCAGAGCATCTTATTGTTGATTCAGTTTCTGTCTATGGAATAAAGGCAGATACAGATTGGCTTCATCGTTATGATGACGAGATTGAGACTCTCGTTGATAAAAGTGATGGCGATCCGGATACAATATGCGATGCACTTTTTGTAGGAAGTTCATCGATCCGTTTATGGCACGATCTTCCGAGAGCGATGGAGCCTCTCAATGTGAAAAACCGTGGTTATGGCGGAGCCACGATGAGAGACCTGATGATCAATTACCATAGGATTATGGCACATTATCAGCCAAAGACCGTTATTTTGTATTGTGATAATGATATTTGTGGATGGAAAGAAGGTGACCTTGACGTTGAGGAGGTGTTCAGGCTATATAAGGCTTTTATCGGGAGGATACATAGCGACTATCCTTCAACCAAAGTTTTTTTTCTTTCAATAAAGCATTCTTTGTCGCGCGAGAAATTGCGGGATCAACAAAACTGTCTTAATGGGATGATGGAACGTTACGCCGCTGATGATCCGGATGCGACTTATGTGGATGTTTCGTCAGTGCTGTTGGATTGTCAGGGAAAGATAATCGATGCGCTGTTTATGGATGATCACCTACATCTTAATCCAGAAGGATATAACCTGTGGAATGACATACTTAAACCATTACTCATCAGGCAGTGCGAAATATAATATGGCTAACTAAACATTTTTTTAAAGAAGACACAATGAATAAAATCCAGACAACAATAATATGCGGGATGTGCTCGCTGCTTGCCGGGGTGCTTGCCGGCGGGTGCGCGGAGAAGACCGGCGCGGCTCCCGGGGAGACGAAGTTCGTGCAGGTGAAAGGCCACGATCTGATAAAGCCCGACGGCACGAAGCTTTTCATCGTGGGCACCAATCTCGGCAACTGGCTCAATCCGGAGGGCTATATGTTCGGCTTCCAGCGCATGAACGCCCCTCGCCAGATCAATGACCTTTTCTGCCACCTTGTCGGTCCGGAGAAGACGGCAGAATTCTGGCAGCGCTTCAAGGACAACTACATCACAAAGGCCGACATCGACTACATTGCCTCTACCGGAGCCAACACCATCCGGCTCCCCTTCCATTACAAGCTTTTTACCGACGAGGACTATATGGGCCTTACCTCAGCCCAGGACGGCTTCGCCAGGATAGACAGCGTGGTCAGCTGGTGTCGTGCCGACAGTCTCTATCTGATTCTCGACATGCACGACGCTCCCGGCGGTCAGACCGGCGACAACATCGACGACTCCTACGGCTATCCCTGGCTTATGGAGAACGAGAAATGCCAGAAACAGTTCTGCGACATATGGCGCAGCATCGCCGACCACTACAAGGATGAACCGGTGATCCTCGGCTATGAGCTTATCAACGAGCCTATCGCCACATATTTCGACAATCAGGATGAACTCAATGCCAAGCTCGAACCTCTCCACAAGAAGGCGGTGGCCGCCATCCGTGAGGTCGACAGGAACCATGTCATACTTATCGGCGCCCCTCAGTGGAACAGTAATTTCGAGCCGCTCAAGGATATTGATTATGATCCGCAGCTGATGTTTACATGCCATCGCTACGGCGGCCCGGCCACGGCTGACGCCATACGGTCGTATATCGATTTCCGCGATCGCAGCAACCGCCCCATGTATATGGGAGAGATCGGCCATAACACCGACGAATGGCAGGCCGACTTTGTGAAAGTGATGAAAGACAACAATATTGGCTATACATTCTGGCCCTACAAGAAGCGCGACGACAGTTGCATAATGGGCATCACGATGCCCGAGGAGTGGGAAGAGGTGGTGAGGTTTGCCGAAGGTCCGCACCATACTTTCGCGGAAGTGCGCGACGCCAGGCCCGACCGGGCCAAGGCCCAGGTGGCTCTCGACAAGTTCATAGAGCAGTGCAAGGTTGAGAATTGCGTGCCTCAGGAGGGATATATCGCCTCGATGGGGCTAAAGGTGCCTTGACGGCTACACTCCCGCGACTGTGCGCCGGATAGTTTCTCCCGGCGGCGAGGTCTTATATGCCCTCGCCGCCGGGATTTTTTTGAAAAAACATATGGAAAATGAAAATTTTTTTGGTTTTGATTGAGTATTTGCGGGAGTCAAAACGAATATATATATGTAAAGGCACGGAAATGCGGCGACTCAAAATGTAGCCGCATGGGTTACAGCCTTTCCCACAGAACTTATCTTATGAAACGAGCAAACAGGATAATGACAGCGTTGATGGCCTGTGGCATATGCCTCACGGCGCAGGCGCAGGCCTTGTCGGAGACATGGAGTCCCGACAATGGTGACGGCACATACGTCAATCCGGTGATATACGCCGACTACAGCGATCCGGATGTGGTGCGTGTGGGTGATACTTTCTACATGACGGCTTCGAGCTTCCAGGCTGCCCCGGGGTTGCCGATCCTCACATCGAAAGATCTTGTGAACTGGACTATCGCCAACTACGCTCTCGACGCCGTCCCTCCGGTGGATGTATACTCCCTGCCTCAGCACGGCAAGGGAGTGTGGGCGCCGTCGATCCGTCATCACGACGGCCAGTTCTATATCTACTGGGGTGATCCCGACTTCGGCATATTCATGGTCAGGACTTCCGACCCTCTGGGAAAATGGAGCGAGCCTGTGCTCGTAAAGGGGGGCAAGGGGATGATAGATCCCTGTCCGCTCTGGGATGACGATGGTAAGGCTTATCTCGTCAACGGCTGGGCGGCTTCACGCTCGAAGATGAACAGCGTCCTTACGGTGTGGGAGATGACGCCCGACGGCACATCGCTGACGGGTGCTCCCGTGCTCGTCTACGATGGCAACAAGGATGGCAATCATACGGCGGAGGGTCCGAAATTCTATAAAAATGCAGGTAAATACTATATTCTTTGTCCCGCGGGGGGCGTCGCTTCCGGCTGGCAGCTTGCCCTCCGCTCGGACTCGCCTTTCGGCCCGTATGAGAGCCGGCGGGTGATGAGCCAGGGCAAGACAGATATCAACGGCCCTCATCAGGGAGGCCTTGTCGACGCTCCTGACGGCACATCATGGTTCCTGCATTTCCAGGAATCGCAGCCATACGGACGTGTGATTCATCTCAATCCCGTGGCATGGAAGGACGGCTGGCCGGAGATGGGGAAAAACGGTGAGCCGGTGAAGCGTCACCGCAAGCCTGTGGCCACGAAAGAGAGATACAATCCTCAGGAGAGCGACGGATTTGACAGTATTGAGCTCGGACGCCAGTGGCAGTGGCACGCCAACTATTCTCCTCTCTTCGGCATGACCTCCCCTTATGGCTACATGCGTATATACGGGCATCCTCTCTCGGAGGGTTTCCGTAATTTCTGGGAGGTGCCCAATCTTCTGCTCCAGAAGTTCCCGGCTCCGGAGTTTACGGCCACGGCCAAGATGAAGGTGTCGGCTCAGGAAGACGGTCAGCAGTCGGGCCTGATAGTGATGGGCCGCGACTATGCCCGCCTCTCGGCGGAGCGCGCCGGGAAGGAATTCATACTGAACTACATCGTATGCCGCGAGGCTGAGGGTGGCGCTGCGGAAGAGGTTGAGGAGTTAGCCCGCATTCCGGCCACGAGGCTTTACAACGCGGGCAACCTTGACAACAGCGAGCTCGATATCTGGATGCGCGTGAAGGTCGGCAAAGGGGGAGTGTGCGGTTTCTCCTATAGCACCGACGGCAAGAAATTCCTGCCCGCGGGCAAGCCGTTCCAGGCACGTGAGGGTAAATGGATAGGAGCCAAGGTCGGCGCGTTCAGCGTCCAGCCCTCCGGCAAGAGCCGAGGCTGGGTGGATCTCGACTGGTTCCGCATGGAGCGAAATCCAAAGTGACCCGCAAATCATAAAGACATATACAGATAAATATATATAATTTAAGGTAAAAAAGAGATATACACCATGAACTTCCATAAGAAACTTATGATGCTCCTGCTGCCGGCGGGGATGGCGGCAGCGCTTCCGTCCTGCACGTCGGCGTCGGCCGACAGCAGCGTCGACAACAGTCTTGCATACTGTGACCGGCAGATAGACCGCAGCATACACAATCTGACAGCCTCGGGGAGCACCGACTATTCCATGCAGCCCCGCAACATAGCCCCGGGCGACACTGCCTGGGCATGCCGCCCGGCATGTGCGGAGGAATGGTGCAGCGGCTTCTGGCCCGGCATCCTCTGGTATGACTACGAGAACACCGGCCGCAAGGATATAGCCGAGCAGGCAGACAAATACACCCGCTCGCTGAAGCCGATAGTGGAGGCCCCTGTCTTCGACCACGATCTCGGGTTCCTTATCTTCTGCAGCTATGGCAACGGCTACCGCCTCACGCACAATCCTGAATATAAAGAGGTGATACTTCATGCCGCCGACTCCCTGGCCACACTCTTCAACCCTGCCGTGGGCACTATCTGCTCCTGGCCACGCAATGTGGAGATGCTTGGCGGTCATAATACAATCATGGACAACATGATAAATCTGGAGATGCTCTTCTGGGCCGCCAAGAACGGCGGCAATCCCTATCTCTACGACATAGCCGTGAAGCATGCCGAGACCACGATGGCTCATCAGTTCCGTCCCGACTACACCTCCTATCACGTGGCGGTCTATAATCCGGTGAACGGCGATTTCATAAAAGGATGCACCCATCAGGGCAACGCCGACGACTCCATGTGGGCACGCGGACAGGCCTGGGCAATCTATGGCTACACGATGGTATACCGTGAGACCAAAGACCCGCGTTTCCTCGACTTCGCGCAGAAAGTGACCGACGTCTATCTCTCGCGGCTGCCGGCCGACAGGATCCCTTACTGGGATTTCGACGTGCCGCAGGCCGATCCCACGCCACGCGACGTGTCTGCGGCATGTGTGGTGGCCTCAGCCCTGATAGAGCTCAGTTCGTATGTCGATGAGGAGAAAGGGGCGGGCTACATGGCCGAGGCCGGGAAAATGCTGACTTCGCTCAAGGAGGACAAATACCGCTCCAACGGAAAGAACTGCTCTTTCCTCATGCATTCCACCGGGCATCACCCGGCCGGATCGGAGATAGACTACTCCATCATCTATGCCGATTACTATTATATAGAGGCCCTGACCCGGCTGAAACATATGGAAAAAGTGGAGCCGAAGCTTGTTGCCTTGTCAAAAAATAATTAAATTTGCTTATAAAAACCGATAAAACCTATGGAAGCGGTCTCGCCGAAGATCATCGGGGGCGTTTCCGATGCATGATGCGAAGAATAATCTCATTGATAATCACGTTGGTGTTCCTGGGCGCGACTCTTCATGCCGGAGAGTTGCTGCTCAGGAATATATCATGGACGGGCCATCATGCCAGCTCCACGGTCAGGGCGCTCTATCGCGACAGCTCCGGCTTCTGCTGGCTTGGGGCTGACCGCCAGTTGCTGAGATTCGACGGTTCACATCTCGTTGACTTCCCGTTGCCGTCTGACTATGAGGGCACTTTCTATATCACTTCGATCGGAGAGGTGTCTGGCCGGTTTATGGTGGCCGGCACCACAGTGGGCCTTTGGCGTATGCCCGACCGCGAGGGGCATCCGGTCTTCAGCCGAATCTTCCAGAAGGAGATACGCGCGGTCAACTGCATAAACGTGACCGACAGCGTCACTATGGCGATAGGCTCATCGGAGGGACTGCATATTTATGAATATCCCTCCGAGAAGCTTAAGAGTGTATATTTCGACAGTCAGCGGCATTCGGCCGCCAACAACGTGCGGGCGGCCGTCAGGGAGCATGGAGTGCTTTTCACCGTGACAGGTACGGGGATCTTCATCGTCGATCTGCGCACCCTCAAGCACAAGCGCCTTGTGGCAGACAGCTCCATGGCCGACGCCACGTCTGTGGCATATTGCGACGGGCGTCTTTTCGTCGGTAGCCTCACCTCCGGACTGAGGGTTTTCGATGCCACCGACGGCCGCGTTCTGGGTTCTGTCGATGTGGGCTGCAATGTGGTGACATCGCTTTCGAAGCGCAAGAACGGCCCTCTGTTTGTGGGCACCGACGGCAACGGGGTGATAGCCATTGATTGTTCCGATCTCTCGGTCAGGGAGCATCTCGAGAAGCGCACTCCCAAGGGGGGACTGCTCACCAGCAACCAGGTCTATGCGGTCATGGCCTGCAGCCATGGTGAACTGTGGGTGGGCTACTATCAGGGAGCCGCCGACTATTCTCTCCATCTCAACGATAATTTCCGGGTGTATGATATCCCCGGAGTGCTCGACACTCACGGACTCACGATCCGCACCATCAGTCTATCGGAAAAGGGGTTTATGCTCGGCACGCGCACCGGATTCTATTACATCTCTCCCGACCGCAAGACCGTGCGCCATGTGGGTGTGCCGCGTCTGAGAAGCGATATGGTGCTTGCCATCCATCAGGCCGGCGGTCTGTACTACATAGGCACGTATGGAGGAGGGTGTATGGTCTACGATCCGCTCACCGACACTCTCGGCGAACTTCCGGCAGACGGGGAGAACGTGCTCGGGAAAGGACATATCTTCTCGATAGCCAGCGACCGTAACGGCACCCTGTGGTTCGGCACATCGGAAGGCCTGATAGCATACCGTGACGGGAAGATCGCGGGCCACTACACTGAATCCGGAAGCCGCCTGCCAGACAACAATGTCTATGAGATCTTCTTCGACTCGACGGGGAAAGGTTGGGTCGGCACAGGCCGCGGCATGGCCGTGATCGATCCTGCCGGAGGCAGTCTGCGCACAGACCTTTTCCCTGAGGGCTTCATCAATTCGCGTTCGATAAGATACGTCTACGAAGGAACGGGGGGAAGGTTATACTTTGTGCCTGAGAAAGGGCCTCTTACGGTGAGCAACCTCGATATGACTGATTTCCAAGATGTTGATCCGGAGCTGTTCAACAATGCCGAGATACGTTCGGTGATAGAGGACAACGACGGCCAGATGTGGGTTACTACCAACAACAGCATTTTCCGCTGGGACAAGGATAAGGTCTCCAAGCGGTTCGGTTTCGCAGATGGTATCCTCAATCCGGCTTTCATAAGCGGCAATCCGGTGAAGGACTCAGATGGCATGATATGGGTAGGCAATCCCGACGGGTTGTTGAGTTTCAATCCCGCGCGTATCGAGGAACCAGCCGACAATTCCCCGATAGCCATAACGGGCATCACGTGTGACGACCGCTTTTCTGACGAAATGTATTTCCGGACCGGTAAGGACGGGCATTACCATATTGATCTCGACTCCAAACCGCATATCCTCAAGGTGGATTTCTCCGATTTCCTCTATTCAAAGCCGGAGACCACCAACTATGAGTATTCCACCGACGGAGTGACGTGGAAGAAGTCGTCGTCTGAGATGTCGTTTATCCTCTACAATCTTGACTGGGGACGTAATGTGGTGATGCTTCGCAACACCCAGAACAAGGGGAACGAGATCAAACTCGAGATAAATGTCCCTTATCCGGTGTGGTATTGGGTTGTTCTTGTCTCCGTATCGGCTATAGTTGTCGTGGTTGTGGCGCTTGTAGTGATGCGTCGCCGCAGGGAGAGGATGGCCGAGGAGGAAGACGATGTCTGGACACCGTCTTATGAGGGTCAGGATCCGGGTGCCGGGGATGAGAATGTGTCGAAACCGGAGGCTGCTGAAAACCAGGATCGGAAAAAATACAGTTCTCATAGGCTCAGTGAGACTGACCGGCAGGACATAAGGGAGCGTCTTGACAAAGTGATAGAGGAACGCAAGCCTTATCTCGATCAGAATCTTACCATAGGCGATCTTTCGGAACTTATTGATATATCCTCTCATCGGCTGTCGCAGTATTTCAGTCAGTGTCTGAACCAGAATTTCTATGATTTCATCAACCGCTACAGAGTTGAGGAGTTCAAGCGTCTTGTGCAGGATGAGAAGACCCGCAGTTTCACTCTCAGTGCCCTTTCGGCGAAAGCCGGCTTCACAAGCCGTTCCACCTTCTTCCGCTATTTCAAGAAATTCGAGGGGATAACCCCGGCGGAATACATTCAGAAACTCGGTTGACCCGCGTCTCTTTCTTGTGGGTCTCCGCGGGAACTTGCCTTCAATACGATAATTATCTCAAATGTGAACATTATGAAAAAGTTATGTTTTATTCTGACGGGGCTTGCACTCTATGCTTCCTCCGCCATGCCACAGACATTCAAGGAATGGCAGAATCTGGAAGTCAACCAGGTCAACCGTTTGCCTATGCATGCTCCGCTTTTCCCATATCTTACTGAAGAGGAGGCGATGGCCGGCTCCAGGGAGAAGGCATCGAATTTTCTTTCGCTCAACGGGACGTGGGCTTTCGACTGGGTAGATGAGGTGTCCATGCGCCCGGTTGATTTTTACAGGAATGACTTCAACGACAAGAGTTGGACGACTATGCCGGTGCCCGGTTTGTGGGAACTCAACGGCTACGGAGACCCGGTCTATGTCAACTGCCATTATGCCTGGAAAGGAAGTTTTGTCCATAATCCACCATTTGTCCCGGAGGAGGGAAACCATGTCGGGTCTTATCGGAAGAAAGTCGATATTCCCGCGGATTGGATCGGACGACGCATCATAGCCAACTTCGGATCTGTCACCTCTAATATGTATCTCTGGGTCAACGGCAGATTTGTGGGATATAGCGAGGATAGCAAGCTTGAGGCTGAATTCGACCTTACCCCTTATTTGAGAGCTGGTGAGAATCTCATAGCCTTCCAGGTATTTCGTTGGTGTGATGGTTCATATCTTGAAGACCAGGACTTTTTCCGCTTCTCCGGAGTTGCACGCGACTGTTTCCTCTATACAAAAGACCGTGATACCTCCATCGAAGATTTGCGTGTGCTCGCTGATCTTACTCCGGACTATAAGGATGGAAATCTTAGCGTGCGCGTCACCAGGAAAGGGAAATTCCCCGTTTCTCTCCGTCTGCTTGATCCTTCCGGAAGGGAAGTGGCTGGCGCCACTATACCTCCGAACGGCATCTGTCATGAGATCCGTGTAGATAACCCGTTGAAATGGACTGCCGAGACACCATCTCTCTATACCCTTCTTGTAAGCAGTGAGAAGAATGGCCGTCCGGTGGAGGTGTTGCGTCAGAAGGTAGGCTTCAGGAAAATAGAGGCGAAGGGGAGCCAGATTCTGGTGAACGGACAGCCGGTGCTTTTCAAAGGTGTTAACAGGCATGAGATGGACCCTGACGGTGGATATATAGTGTCGCGTGAGAGGATGGAGGAAGATATCAAACTTCTTAAGAAAAGCAATATCAATTCAGTACGCACGTGTCATTATCCTGACGATAGCTACTGGTATGACCTATGCGATGAATACGGCATATATGTCGTGGCGGAGGCTAACCTGGAGGCGCATGGACTGGAATTCTCAAAGAATTCACGCGCGGCAGAACCTAGCTTCCTCAAGAGTTTCGAGGAACGCAACATGCGCAATGTGCAACGCAACTTCAATCATCCGAGCATAGTGTTCTGGTCTATGGGCAACGAGACTGCCGACAGTGAGAACTTCGCGAAAGTCTATGCCTGGATAAAGAATGAGGATCCGAGCCGCCCCGTGCAATATGAGCAAGCTAAGACAAACGGGCATACAGATGTGTTCTGCCCGATGTACTATACGCATCAGCAGTGTCTCGACTATTGTCTGGATAACACGCCGGAGACATCAAAACCTCTGATACAGTGCGAGTACGCCCATGCTATGGGTAATTCATGCGGGGGGTTCAAGGATTATTGGGATCTCGTCAGGAAATATCCGAAGTTTCAGGGTGGATTCATTTGGGATTTCGCGGATCAGGCTATCCGCGGAAAAGGAAAAAACGGAGTGGAGATATATCGTTACGGTGGTGACTTCAACGCGTATGACGCTTCAGACAATAATTTCTGCAATAATGGCCTGTTTAACCCTGACCGTATACCTAATCCACATCTTTATGAGGTTGCCCATCAATATCAGAACATATGGGTTACTCCGATAGATGTCTCAAACGGGAAAGTGGATGTCTATAATGAGAATTTCTTCGCAGATCTTGCTGGGCACCGCCTGGAGTGGGAGCTTCTTGCCAACGGGGAGTCGTTTGATAGTGGCGTAATGGAAGAAGTTGCCGTGGGCCCTCAGGAGCATAGGATTGTTAATCTGGGTTATAATCCTGAAGATTTCCCCGAGGAAAAGGAGATATTTTTGAATGTGAGGTTCGTTCAGAAGAGAACGTCTGCCGGCATTCCTGCAGGTCATGTGGTGGCAAAGAATCAGTTGCTTGTAAGAGATGGTCATTCCATGGATGATTCTGGACATCAGTTGATGGCTGATGGTAAACTTTTAGTGAACAATGATAATAAACGCCGGCTGAGAATCATTGGAGAGAACAGCCGGATAGATTTTGATAAATCCAATGGTTTCATATCCAGATATGAGGTGAAAGGACATTCATTTCTTGCTGAGGGAGCACACCTTATGCCGAACTTCTGGCGAGCCTCGACCGACAATGACCTTGGCAGTAAATTGAGTGTGGAGCTCAAGGCTTGGAAAAATCCTGTGATGAATCTCAAGAGCCTGAAAAGTTCGGAATCTGAAAAAGGGGTCAGTGTAGTTGCTGAGTATGAACTCCCTGAAGTGGGAAGCTTGCTGTCATTGACATATATGATTTATCCTTCCGGGACGGTTGACGTGCGTCAAGTGCTCACCCCGGTGCAGGAAGACACTCGGCTAAAACTTTTCCGCTTTGGCATGAAAATGGTGATGCCTGAGGAGATGGATGTCAGCTCTTATTATGGAAGAGGACCGGTGGAGAATTATTCTGATCGTAAATCGTTTGCGTTTGTCGGGCTTTACCGTCAGAAAGCATCTGAACAGGCCTTTTCCTATATCAGGCCTCAGGAGACAGGCACGAAATCTGATATACGCTGGTGGAAGCAATCAAACGGGGGCGGCCGCGGTTTGAGGATTGTCTCGAAGAATCCATTCAGTGCTTCGGCTACACATTATTCCATCAGTATGCTTGATGAGGAGAATTTAGTGAAAGGTCAACGCCATTTCCAGGAGATAATTCCTGACCGTGATGTGCATATGTATGTCGATGGCATGCATACAGGAGTGGGCGGAGAGACAAGCTGGGATAAAGGTGCGCGTGCTCTTCCTGCTTATGCAATAGAAGAAGCAAGTCTTACATTTGCATTCAGGATGATTCCTGAGATTTAAAGGCTGTTAAAAAATTTTTAGGCCGCATAGAAATAACAAAATAAAAATAACAAGGGAGTGTGGTGTCGACGGGCAGACATGCCGGTCGACACCATGTTTTATTGAATCTGATATGAGGCAGGGCTGTGTCGGCAGATAGGCGCGGCTTTGTTTTATGTGTATTATGGGAGTGTTCTGCTATTTTATATCGGTATGTACTTAAGGAAGAGGGATATTGGCAAACGTTTGCGGAATGATTTGATGCCTCAATGAGTCTCAATTAATTTATTGACACTCCGGTGTCAGAAAATTGCAAGCTTGATATTCAGCGGTTTATGAGAAATTTGTGTCATTCAATCTATTGAGACATATTAGGGGGTAAAAATATTTGCAGGGTGGTTTCTGCTGACTAATTTTGCAACCGTAAGGCATTTCCCCCGAGGGAAGCCGACAAGTGTTGAACCCCGAAAAATCTAAAGGACCATGCACAACGACCTTCTGATTTCACAGACCTACATAACCCTCTTCCCACGACTGGTAAAGTATATCGGCAGTCGGACAGGCGATATGGACTCCGCGCGCGACGTGGCGCAGGATGTGTTCGTGAAGTTGCTCGAGGCCGACATTGTTCTTTTCCGTAAGGAGGCGTTGGTGTCGATGGCCCTCAATATCGCGCGTAATCTGATTGTCGAGATCTTCCGGCGCCAGATAGTGGATATGAAGATGAGGGAGTATTTAGCCATTACCCGGACCTGGACTGTAGACGCCGAGAGCGGATTACTCGCACGCGACATAGAGAGCCTTGAGATCCGCAAGATGGAGACGCTGTCGCAGCAACGGAAGATGATCTACCGACTGCGCCGTTTCGATGGGCTGACAAATGAGGAGATTGCCCGGCGGCTCGGACTCACCAAGCGCAGTGTGGAGAACCATGCGTTCAGGGCTTTCCACGAGATGCGCGATTATCTCAGGAAGAGAATATGATTCCATAGAAAATAAACAACCAATTTCAATATCTCAAACTTTTTTTATTCATCATGAAAACATTAACCTTTAAAACGCGAAAACTCGTTCCGCTCTTCGCCGTTGCCCTGTCGCTGGCGATGACAGCGTGCGGAGATGAGTCGGAGGGTAGGGTCGAGATTAATGATTCGGCCCCGGCACAGGTTTCTGACGTGAACTACACATCCGGTCCCGGAGAAGTGACGCTCACCTGGAAGATTCCTGCCTCGCCGAGCTTCATGTATTCCAAGGTGGTCTACAAGAACTCGAAAGGCGAGGAAGTCTACAAGATGTATTCGAAAGATCATGCCAAAGATGGCGTGATGACTGAGACGATCGGTGGATTCGCATCCGTCGATCCCGTGGATTTCAATATCTACGCCTGCTCTGTGAGAGGCAACCACCTCGACGCTACAAAGATTTCCGCCACTCCGGGAGCTCCCGCATTCCTGTCGGTTGCTTCCTCTCTTGATGTGGCAAGCGCTTATGGCGGTGCAGAGATCCGTTATGATAACACTACAGTGGCCAGCGTCATAGTCAATGTAAAATACCATCTCAAGAGTGATGCTTCGAAAGCGGGAACATCCTCGTTCACAATCACTCCCAATACAAAAGGCTCCCAGATAATCAGCCTCTCGGTCGGTAACAGTGAGTTCGTCAATGGCGATGATGCTGTAGTTGAAGTAGCAACCGCTGACGTTGATGGTAATAGCACTGATTTCAAAGGATTTGACGTATACGTCAAGAAAGTCAAGAAAATCGATCGCTCTAACTGGTCTTTTCCGGGATATGAAGATAGCTATAATCCACAGTTCGGCTATTCCTCGCAGGAGGCCGGTGGTGAGGGTGCTTCTCCGAAAGGTCGTGTGATCGCCATGATTGACGGAGATGAAGGCACTTTCTGGCACACAGCTTGGAAACAGAAGTCTTCATATCCCCATTTCTTCATAATAGATATGGGAGAGGAGCATCTTGTCACAAACTATACTATCAGGAGGCGCGGTGGCAACGACAAGACCAACGTTGGACAGACCTTCTACACCTGTCCCGCATCGGAGGCCAACGGCACCAACCCGGAAGGGTGGGGATGGACTGTGCAAGGATGGAACAAGTTTAACAATAAAATTGACGACCATCAGGTCTTCAGTGCCACGAAGCAGGAAAAAGCACGTTATGTGAAAGTCTATTTTGCTGAGAAAGACAAAGGGGGCGACTTCGTGATGATCTCTGAATTTAATGTTTATGAGCCGGCAGAGTAAGCCAATATCCACAGAAAACTATAACCTGACATGAAGATAAATGCAATATTAGTAAGCTCCGCGCTATGTCTGGCGGCTCCGGTGTTCGCACCGCAGGCCCAGGCGCAGAGCTCGCAGACTCAGAGCAGCACCGTCAGCGGTACGGTGACAGATGAGAACGGTGAGCCGGTAATCGGTGCCACCGTAAAGGTGAAAGGCAACGTTAGCCTCGCCACAGTGACAGACATCGAGGGCAATTTCACGCTCAAGACCAATGGCGCGAAGCAGATAGAGATAACATACGTGGGCTACAAGCCGGCAGTGGTCAATGTGTCCGGCAAAAACAAGGTGGAGGTACAGCTTGTTCCCACCGCCGAGTCGCTCGACGAGGTTGTGGTCGTAGGTTACGGCACACAGAAGAAAGAGTCACTGACCGGCGCCATCTCGCAGATCAAAGGCGATGATGTATATCGCGGTCGTGGTATGACCAACACAACAACTGCACTGCAGGGTGAGATCGCCGGACTTACAATTACACGTAACTCCAGTCGTCCCGGACAGGAGGGTGCCAAGATGGAGATCCGTGGAGCCTCTTCAATAAATGGCGGTGACCCTCTGATCCTCATTGACGGTCAGGCAGCCTCACTCGATGAGCTCAATCAGATGGATGGTAACGACATCGCTTCTTTCTCTGTATTGAAAGATGCCTCTGCCGCTATTTATGGTGCCCGTTCATCAAACGGTGTTGTGCTTGTGACCACCAAACGTGGCAAGATTGGAAAACCTCAGGTCACCTATTCCGGTTCCTACACACGTTCTATCGATGGTATCCAGCCTCCCTATTCCTCAAATGCCGATTGGCTTGAAATGTTCTATCAGGCTCAGTATAATGATGTGATGGCCAACAATCCGTCGCTTACAGATCCGAAAGACATACACAACAGTATTGATTGGTGGATATTCAATTCATTCGGAGGCCCGGAGGCTGCTAAGAACCCGGAGACCGGTAAATATGAGGTTGTGCCCGGTGGAAAGATTTATAAAGGGGAGGATCTTTATAACGCTCTTAAGAACGGACAGGTTCTCACTACAATAAACGGCTCTAGCTTTGTGGAACGATGGGATCCGAATAATTATTTGATGGATTATATGTTCGGCAATTCCAATACGTGGAAACATAATGTCAGTGTAGCCGGCGGCGATGAGAAATTCAATTATCGTGCGTCTCTTAATTATTCCGATGCTCAGTCTCAGCTCAAGATCGCGGAAGATAGTGAGAAGAAATATGGTGCACGCCTGAACGCGGACTATAATGCAAGTGATTTCTTCCAGCTTCAGACCGGATTTGCCTGGGATCGCCGTGATCTCAGTTCTCCAAACCAGCTTCATGGCAGCAACAACTGGACTCAGGATACATGGTTCTGGGCAGTCCGCAACGAGAATGGTGATGCATATGACACTTTCGGAGCAAACAACCCTTATGCCTTCATCACGCAGTCCGGGCAGAACAAAACCAAATGGAATACAATCCGCGCTAACGGCAAGGTGACGTTTAATTTTTCCAAATGGGTAAACGGCCTGTCTCTTGTAGGTTCAGCTGCCTATAAAAGGGTAGAGCGTGAAGAAATTACCCATCGAACCACAGTCAGGATGTATGATTGGGGTGGGGAGCATGTGACAAAGACACATAATGAGACAGCAAAACTCACGGACGAAAGCAAGCACTGGGACAGCTATACACTTGGCGCCTTCCTAAACTATAACAATAAGTTCGGTCTTCATCAGGTGGATGCCATGGTGGGTATGACCGGTGAGACTGAAGATTACAAACGTCTTTATGGAGAGCGTTCAAACGGTGAACTTTATCCAGGTTCCGGGTTGACAGATCTCAATGTGTTTAATGGCGATGGCGGCAAAACAAAAGCAGATGGTGGATCAAATTCATGGAGCTTCCTTTCCTATGTGCTCGATCTTCGCTACAACTATGCAGACCGCTATCTGATTTCTTTCCTTGGACGCCGCGATGGTTCTTCGAAACTTGTCAAGGAGCAGCGTTGGAAAAACTTCTTCTCCATTTCCGGCGGCTGGGTATTTACAAACGAGGATTTTTTCCGAAACCTGAATATTGATCAGTGGATGAATTTTGGTAAGATTCGTTACAATTTCGGCAAAACAGGTTCGATTACGGGTATCGGTAATTACGAATCATACGCTACGATCAAGGCAGGAAACTATTTCTTCGGAGGCCCCAACGAGGCTTCGATGTGGGTGGACGGAATGCGAAGCTCAAACCGCACATGGGAGACAATAGAATCACATGATGTTGGTGTGGATTTTGGTCTCTTCCGCAACCGTCTGCGTGCTACCTTTGACTGGTTCCAAAAGACGAACAATGGTATGTTTATAGATGTTATCTATCCTCAGGTGCTCGGTGCTTCCGCTCCCAAGACCAACAATGGCAAGCTACGCACAAAAGGCTGGGAGATAGAGGTTAATTGGCGTGACAATATCGGTGAGGTGAATTATAATCTTGGTTTCCAGATTTCGGATGCCCGCACCAAACTTCTCGAACTAACGAACAATGAGAATGTTCCTACTCCCGGTAAAAACGCGAAGCGCCTTGTCGGCAGACCCATTAATGCTCTCTACGTATATCAGACCGATGGTATTTTCCAGACTCAGGAGGAGGTAGATGCCTACTATGAGATGTATTACTGGAATGCCGACCACTCCGGTCCGAAACCAGGGAACGTACTGCCTGCGCCTGCGGCTACCGGTCCGAATCGTCTTCGTCCCGGCACAAGACGTCGTGTAGACCTTGACGGTGATGGAGCTATCACGGAGAAAGATATATATTATGCCGGTGATACGGCTCCCCGAATCAGCTTTGGCATCAAAGGCGGCCTCAGTTGGAAAGGAATAGATTTCTCGATCTTCTTCCAGGGTGTGGGCCAGCAGAAAATCATGCGCGATGGATATTATGCCTATCCATTCCGTGCCAACTGGACGTCGCAGAACAGCAAGTTCCTCGGCACCACATGGTCGCTTGACAATCCCAATGCCGAGAATCCTATCCTCTCCCGCAACAGCGCGATCAATAACTATAACTATCTGAATACTGACGCGCTCGTGACCGATAACCGCTATATCCGACTTAAAAACCTCCAGATTGGTTATACGCTTCCGCAGAAATGGACGAAAAAAGCTTTCGTAGAGAAATTCCGTGTATATTTCTCAGGCGATGATCTCTGGGAGTGGACGAAGATCAAAGACGGTTATGACCCTGAGCACGGTGAGGCTTCAAACTCGCTGTTCCCCCTTTGCCGCATGCTTACATTCGGCGTGGAAGTTACATTATAAATATTACAAGAAAACAGGAATATGAAATCATATATCAAATCATTGGTGATTCTGGCATCCTGCCTTTCGCTGACCTCCTGCTCTGATTTCCTTGAAAAGGAGCCGCTTGATCAGGGTACGGACGCTATCATGTTCAAGAATCCGGCTCAGTTTCAGGCTGCAGCCAATGCTCTTTACTCGGGCACACTTCCCGGATGGAAAGAGCTCAATACCGACCGCAATACCGACATAACAGGAATATCCAGCAATGGTGGCGGAACAGTACCGCAGTCTTCCGATAATTGGAAGAAACCCTATGAGCGTCTGCGCACGGTCAACATCCTTCTTCATAAAGCCGGAGAATATGCCGGCAATCTCGACAATATGGACAACAGCCATCCTATAGCTGAATCTGTCGGAACAGGATATTTCTTCCGCGCATGGAATCATTTCATGCTGCTCCAGACCTATGGGGGTGTGCCTGTCGTAGACCACGTGATGGATATAGGCGATGAGCTTTACAACCCACGCAATAGCCGTTATGAAGTGATTGACCTTATAGTCAAGGATCTTCGCCGTGCTATCGCTCTTCTCCCGAAGAGAACTTCCATGGACCGCATGAATGAGCGTGGAAAAGTCTCCAAGGAAGTCGCACAGTCTTTCCTCGCGCGTGTGGCCCTCTATGAAGGAACATGGGAAAAATACACTCCCTCAATGCCGCTTGATATAGATGGTGACGGTGTGTCTGCCGGAGCCGGTAAGAATAAGCCGGAAGGCTATCCGACGGTCAATGAGTTCCTTTCTATGGCGAAGGAACAGGCGGATGCGGTGATCCGCGAGGCCGAGGCCGGCACATACGAGATATGGAACGAATGTGAGGAGCTAAGCTATTATAGCCTTTTCAACATCGATGATGGTGAGGGCAACATCTCCAACCATAAGGGCGTGGGCAAGGCCACCAACAAGGAATTCATATGGGTTAATCCGTATGACTACACTCTGAAACGCTCAGGCACAAACTGGTCGCACGCTGTGGCATGCTGGCTGGTGGGAGGCATCAGTGCCTATCTCGGTGAGTCATATCTCTGCTCCAACGGTCTGCCTACCCATTACAGTGAGGATGGAGTCAACATCATAGCCAATCCCGATTTCGGCGGCTATGATACATATATGGGAGAATTTGAAAACCGCGACTGGCGGTTCTTAGGTTCCACATTCCTCCCTGACCGTCCTTTCTGGACTGCAAGTCCCGAGTATGGGCCGGCCCGTACCGGAGCAGGCCCGAAATGGCCTGAGCCTGTCTATCCGGCTCCGAGTGATAAGATCAACACCAGTGATCCGGCATATTCTACCAATTGTGGTGTGTTCAATCCTTATATCGGCATAAACAGTACCCATAATGACTATGGTTCGCGCAAATACAGCGTTGAGAGTGCCAACCGGGCCGATAATACTGATGCTGCTGATATTCCTATCTTCCGTCTTGCCGAAATATATCTTATCTATTGTGAGGCAATATGCGAGCTTGACGGGACGGTTAGTGATTCAGATCTTGACCGCACAATCAACAAACTCAGGGCCCGCGGAAGGGTGGCACCCCTCTCCAACGCTCTGATCGCAGGAAAATATGATGCCACATATTTCAATTTCCAGACTGGTAAACATGAGATCCATAAAATGACAATGCTTGACGAGATCCGCCGCGAGCGTATGTGTGAGCTTATGTGCGAGGGCTTCCGCATGAATGACCTGAAGCGCTGGGGTATCGCCCATATCAACTTGACTGGTCAGAAGCTCGGCCGCAAGATCCTCGGCACATATTATGGAAATCCGGATAATAAGTGTAATGATAAGACATATTTCGGAACTCCCGTATATGATCCCGATACTCGTCCGCTCCTTTATGGCATTGTATCGACCGATCCCAACGATATCGACTATGGCCGGGCTATAGCCACGATTCCAGGAAACTGTCTCTTCAGCGCCAAGGATTACCTCGATCCGCTTCCTCTGGAGCAGCTCCGTCTGAATCCCAACCTGAAGCAGAACCCCGGCTGGTAATTACATCGGGATCGAAGGCGGGATTTCCCTGAAGACAGGGATCCGCGCCATCCGGGCGCGGCACACGACGCCCGGCAAAGCCGGCAACGGATCCGGGTTTGGATTTCCGACCTTGAGCCGGGCAACGGATCCGGGCTCGGTGTGGGTAAAAAGATTTTAAGGTAACAAAGATTGATTCTCATTTGGAGGGGGCTGTCGCGAGGCAGCCCCCTCTTTTTGCTTTGCCGGGGCGTGCCTCAGGCTTTTGCTTTGCCGGGGCTTTTCGTAGTGGCTGTTGGTGCCCGGCGTTGCCGGGCGGAAGATGGGCAAGGGGATGGGGAAGAAGGGCAGAGGAAGGGGAAGAAGGGCGAGGCAGGGAGAAGGAAGGCGAGGGGGAGAGGCGGAAGAAGAGGACGGGGATAAAAAGGAGAGGACGGGAATAAAAAGCGGAAGCGGTCGATTCACATCGACCGCTTTCTGTTTTCCATAATAATTTTTCAAACTAACCTAACATCATGAAACGATTTTCTGATTATATGACAACGGAAGGGGGCGTTTGGTTCAATCCGCTTTTCGCGGAAAAGGCTTCTTTTATCCTTTTTTTGCATTTTTGTAAATTTTCTTTAACAGGATTGCCCTTTTGCCGGGATAATATTATGCGGTTTCAGCTAAAAACGCTATCTTTGCCCTATGATAGAGTATTTCGGACTATTCTACGACAATATCAACTCTCTGGAACTGAACATGACCAACAGCATGTTCAGGATGGTGCTGAGTATGTTTCTCGGCATGGTGGTCGGCGCCGAACGTAAGCGGAAGGGTCAGATAGCGGGTATCCGCACTTTCGCGCTGATCTCGATGGGAGCGTGTCTGGCCATGTTGCTGTCGATATATGTGCCCCAGGTGTATCTCGGACTCAAGAACGGCGATCCGGGCCGAATAGCCGCGCAGGTGATCACGGGAATCGGTTTCCTTGGCGGCGGCGCGATGATCCACATGAAAGGGGCAGTGAAAGGCCTGACCACGGCAGCCGGGATATGGATGACGGCCATCATAGGAATGGCCGTGGGGATCGGCATGTATGTATGTTCTCTCGGGGCAACACTCCTCATCCTGCTGACGCTTATCACATTCGAGCACTATGAGAAGCGCCGTAAGCTTGGACAGGAATCGAAAGTGTTGAGCCTCACCGTCGATGACATAATCGGGAGCATAGACCCGTACAGGGAGGTCTTCGACAGGAACGACGTGCACCTGTCAACGTTCTATCTCGAATATAACTACGAGAAACATCAGACGGAGATTAATTTCGTGGTGCTGACGCATGCCTATACCGACATCCTGCCGCTCCTTGCCCAGCTCTCCAAAGTGCTCCCGACGAAAAAACTCACCCTTTCCTCGCAACTTGACATCTGATTCCTCTTCCCCCTTCACTCTTCACTCTTCACCCTTCACCCTTCACCCTTAATTATGATTTACTGGATAATAACAGCGCTTGTGCTGGTGGCGCTTGAAGTGCTCACCCAGATGGTCTGGACACTCTGCCTCGCGGTAGGATGCCTGGCGGCGATTGTCGCCGATCTTTGCGGGCTTGATCTTGCCTGGCAGATCTCTGTCGCGGGTATCGTCTCTGTGGTGGCTTATTTCGTGCTCGTGCCTTATATACGAAGATGGCAGCACCGCTCCGAGAAAAGGGACGGCCGCGACATAAGGACCGGCATGGACGCCCTGCTTGGACGCCGTGGTATTGTGACCGCCGACATCAACCCCGGTTCACTCGGCCGTGTTCAGATCGACGGCGACAACTGGCAGGCCCGCGCTCCACATGCCGGAAAAACGATACCTCGCGGGTCGAAAGTGACAGTGGATGCCTACGACAGCATAATACTTACTGTGACCGCAGAGCCAAATTCGGCTCAATAATCAGATTTGTAATTAATAAAAATAACTGTTCTTATGTCGACAACAGCAATCATTCTCGCCGTGGCCGTAGTTGTCCTGGCGATAATCATCATCTCGGCCGGCATTGTGGTGGTCCCCCAGTCGGAGACCCGCGTGATTGAGCGCCTCGGCCGTTTCCATAGTGTCTTGCCTCCGGGCCTCAATTTCATCATCCCCTTCGTAGACCGTTCGAAAACCATCTATGCGCGAGAGGTTGTGCCCTCACGCTTCGGCCGGCAGGAGGTGAGAATGGTGTCGACAAAGGTGATCGACCTCCGGGAGCAGGTCTACGATTTCCCCTCGCAACAGGTCATCACCCGCGACAACGTCACCACGGAGATCAACGCTCTCCTATATTTCCAGATCACAGACCCGAAGAAAGCGGTCTATGAGATCGATAATCTTCCGAACGCCATCGAGAAACTCACGCAGACATCCCTGCGCAACGTGATAGGTGAGCTCGAACTCGACGAGACGCTCACCTCGCGCGACACCATCAATTCCAAATTGCAGGTGATACTCGACGACGCCACTAACAAATGGGGCGTGAAAGTGAACCGCGTGGAGCTGCAGGATATCACTCCTCCAGAGAGCGTGCGCGTGGCCATGGAGAAGCAGATGCAGGCGGAGCGCAACCGCCGCGCGGAGATACTCAACGCCGAGGGTGAGAAGCAGTCGCTCATACTCCGTTCGGAGGGTGAGAAAACCTCCAGGATCAACCAGGCCGAGGCCACGAAACAGACCGAGATCTTGCGTGCCGAGGGTGAGGCGAGGGCCATAATACTCAACGCCGAGGCTGAGGCTGAGGCGATCAGGAGGGTGGCCGAGGCCGTAGCGGTCTCCAATACCGACCCCGCCACATATATCCTGGCGATGAAATATATCGACACCCTGCGCGAGATGACATCGGGCAAGGACAACAAGACAGTCTACATCCCTTATGAGGCATCATCGGTGCTGTCGTCGATAGGTTCCATATCATCGCTTTTCCCGAAAAAATAACAGCGGGATATAAAAAAGATGACAGAGATATTCCCCGTCGGCTCCGGATTTGCGGATGACGGGGAATTTTTGTATTTTTGTGGCACCTTTGCTCTCCCTCAGGTGTTCTATATATTATGAAGACAGACAATAAAGATAAAGCCATTGCCGCAGGCACCGGCGCTGCCGGGGCGACGCAGCCTGCGGAGGCTCCCGTCACGGCTACCGGAGACAATGACGCACTTCTTAAGAGTGCCACGGAATCAGAGTATAAATACGGCTTTACAAGCGATATCGAGACAATGAAGGCTCCCGCGGGGCTCAACGAGGATGTGATCCGTTTCATCTCGGAGGTGAAAGGGGAACCTGAGTGGCTTCTCGATTTCCGCCTCAAGGCCTATCGCTACTGGCTTACGCTCCCTATGCCCAGATGGGCGCATCTCGACATACCCGATATCGACTTCCAGGCGATATCATATTATGCCGCGCCCAAGAAGAAAGAGCTGAAGAAAAGTCTCGACGAGGTAGACCCGGAGCTGATCAAGACATTCAACAAACTCGGCATATCGCTCGAGGAACAGAAGCAGCTCGCCGGCGTGGCCGTCGATGCCGTCATGGACTCGGTCAGCGTCAAGACCACCCACCGCGAGAAGCTCGCCGAACTGGGTGTGATATTCTGCTCGTTCTCGGAAGCCGTGAAAGATTATCCCGACCTTGTGAAGAAATATCTGGGCTCGGTGGTGGGCTACCGCGACAATTTCTTCGCGGCGCTCAATTCGGCTGTGTTCTCCGACGGTTCATTTGTATATATCCCCAAGGGGGTGAGATGTCCGATGGAGCTCAGCACCTATTTCCGCATCAATGCATCCGGCACCGGACAGTTCGAGCGCACACTCATTGTGGCCGACGACGACGCCTACGTGAGCTATCTCGAGGGATGCACGGCCCCGATGCGCGACGAGAACCAGCTCCACGCCGCCATCGTGGAGATAATCTGCGAGGAGAGGGCCGAAGTGAAATACAGCACCGTGCAGAACTGGTATGCCGGCGATAAGGAGGGACGCGGGGGTATCTACAATTTCGTGACCAAGCGCGGCCTCTGCCGGGGCCACCGCTCGAAGATATCCTGGACTCAGGTCGAGACAGGATCTGCCATCACCTGGAAATATCCGTCGTGCATACTGAAAGGAGATGAGAGCGTGGGTGAGTTCTACTCGGTGGCCGTCACCAACAACCACCAGCAGGCCGACACCGGCACTAAGATGATACATCTCGGGCGCAACTCCCGGAGCACGATCGTCAGCAAGGGTATCTCGGCGGGGAAGAGCCAGAATTCCTACCGGGGGCTTGTGAGAGTGACACGTGACGCCGAGGGATGCCGCAACTATACTCAGTGCGATTCCCTGCTGATGGGCGACAGATGCGGGGCCCACACCTTCCCTTATATCGACGTGAGAAATACAACCTCTACCGTGGAGCATGAGGCAACGACGTCGAAGATCAACGAGATGCAGCTGTTCTATTGCCAGCAGAGGGGGATCCCTATGGAGGAGGCCGTGGCGCTGATCGTCAACGGCTATGCCAAGGAGGTGATGAACAAGCTCCCGATGGAGTTTGCCGTAGAGGCGCAGAAGCTTCTGCAGATCACTCTGGAGGGGTCGGTGGGATAACTCCCGGGGCATCTCCTGACTCCGGGCGATGACAAAAATTACGTAAAGCGAAGAATGAACGAAAGGATAGTAATTATCGACAAAGTCGACCCCCAGACGTTCTACGGGGTCAACAACAACAATATAAATCTTGTGCGCAACCTTTTCCCAAAGCTGCGCATGGCCGCACGCGGCAATGTGATCAAGGTGATCGGCGAGGAATCGGAGACCGCCGCTTTCGAGCAGAAGGTGAAGGAGCTCGAGGCCTATGCGTCAACCTACAATAAGCTCCCCGAGGATGTGATAATAGATATCATCAAGGGTGAGCCGCCAAAACAGATAAGCGCGGAAGGGGTGATAATATTCGGCCAGACTGGGCGCCCTATCGCTCCACGCAACGCCAACCAGAGCAAGATGGTGAGGAGTTTCGCGAAAAACGACCTTACGTTCGCCCTCGGTCCTGCCGGCACAGGCAAGACCTACATAGCCATAGCCCTGGCGGTGGCTGCGTTGAAAAACAAGACATGCAAGCGCATCATACTCTCACGCCCGGCCGTGGAGGCCGGCGAGAAGCTGGGATTCCTTCCCGGTGACATGAAAGACAAGATCGACCCCTATCTCCGTCCGCTTTATGACGCGCTCGAGGATATGCTCCCGCAGCTTAAGCTTAAGGAATATATGGAGAACGACACCATACAGATCGCTCCCCTCGCCTTCATGCGCGGACGCACGCTCAACGACGCGGTTATAATACTCGACGAGGCGCAGAACACCACCAAGCATCAGATGAAGATGTTCCTGACACGTCTGGGGGTGAACAGCCGCATGATCATAACAGGCGACGCCACGCAGATCGACCTCCCGCGCACGGTGCAGAGCGGGCTGCTGCAGAGCCTGCGCATATTGCGCGGCGTGGAAGGGATAGGCATAATCGAATATGAGAAGAAGGATATCGTAAGGCATCCTCTCGTGCAGAGGATCGTCGATGCCTATGAGGCGAAGGAGAAGAAGGTTGACGATGAATTCGAACTAAAACTGACAGAAGATGGCAAAGATAGGTGATACCGTCCGCTTCCTCAACAGCGTGGGTGGCGGAAAGATAACAAGAATAGAAGACAAGATAGCTTATGTCGACGACGGCGGATTCGAGACCCCGGTGCTGCTAAAGGAGATCGTGGTAGTGCTCCCGGCAGGGCATGAGGCTGATCAGCAGGGGGCAAGGAAAATGTTCGACCAGAAAGCCTACGACGCCGGGCGACGGATGCCCGCTTCTGAACCGGCAGCAGAGAAGGAGGTGGCAGTCGCGGCTCCCGTCAAGGAGCTTCCGGTGGAGGAGACCGCGCACGGCGACACACTCAATATCGCGCTTGCATTCGAGCCCACCGACGTGAGGCAGCTCGACAAGTCGAGTTTCGGCGCCGTACTTGTCAACGATTCCAACTATTTCCTCGATTTCACGTTTCTGCGCCGTTCCGACGGAGAACGGGGCTGGACGGTGGTATTCACGGGAACTGTAGCACCCAATGAGCTGATAGACCTTGTGGCGTTGCGTCATGAGGATCTGCCGGCATATGAGAGGGTGGCGCTGCAGTGTGTCGCCTACAAGAAAGACAGGCCTTTCACGTTGCAGGCTCCAGTGAGTGTGAGCCGCAAGCTTGACTTGACGAAATTCCATAAGTTCCATTGTTTCCGTCCGGGCGTCTATTTTGACACTCCGGTGCTTGAAGTGCCCATAGTGACCGACGGAGTCGCCGCGCGTCCTCTGGAGGTAAATGCCTCGGAGATCAAGGAGGCGATGGCCGGAGGGGCTCCTTCAAAAGATGTGGCAGCCGAGCTTTCACGGAAATACAGGGTGGACAAGGGGCGCGGAAACAAGAAGCCTGAGCCGGCGGTGAATCCCCATAAGGTGCTCCCGCTGATAGAGGTAGACCTCCACATAGGTGAGCTTACCGATACCCTTGCTGGCATGGAACCCAAGGATATGCTGGAGATGCAGCTCTCCGCCGTGCGCCGCCACATGAGGGAGAACAGCGCCCGGATCGGACAGAAGCTTGTCTTCATCCACGGCAAGGGGGAGGGGGTGCTCCGTAAGGCTGTGCTCGAGCTTCTCCGCAAGGAATTCCCGAAAGCGGAGTTGCAGGACGCTTCTTTCCGTGAATATGGATTCGGCGCGACGCTCGTGACAATCCACTGACACTGTCCCGCACTGGCGGGAATATACATTTAAATCGCATATATCATGAAATATACTGACAAATGGTGGAGCTATCCTGCGGAATCTGAATCAGGAAGAACAATTATAGTGACAGGCCGAGACTGCATCGACGAATATCGCGAAAGCGGCAGATATAACTACCGCATAGATGTGGTGTGGGCATATAACCAGTTGCCGGACGGTATGCCGGAGGATGGCGACGCCAGACTGATGGAGGAGGTGACCGACGCGCTTCTTGATGCATTCAAGAAAGACAGGGTGGCGGTAGTGACGGGTATTTATACCGGCGACGGCAAACGGGATTGGGTGATGTATACCAAGAATCTCGCGATTTTCTCGAAGGTTTTTAACAAGGCACTCGAGGATCTGCCCACGGTGCCATTCGTGATAGACGCGGAGGAGGACGCCGGATGGGAGGAATACCTCCATATGCGTTCCGAGACATATGTCCCTGATGAGGAGGGATAAAGGTTAAAGGTTAAAGGTTAAAGGTTTAAAGTTTAGGGTTTAAAGTTTAAAGTTTAGGGTTTAGGGTTTAAAGTTGAGAGTTTAGGGTTTAGAGTTTACGTCTTTTGTTTATAAAATCTCAATACTCAGTAATTGATCCTCAACTCTCACCCCTCGGCCTTTAACTCTCACCCCTCAACTCTCAGTTCTCAACCCTCAACTCTCACCCCTCGGCCTTTAACTCTCAGCTCTCAACCCTCAACCTTCACCCCTCAGCTCTCAACCCTCAACTCTCAACTCTCAACCCTCAACTCTCAACCCTCAACTCTCAACCCTCAACTCTCAACCCTCAACCTTCAGTTTTCAAACTTTCAACTAAATAATTCTTACATGACGAAAACTTCATTGCTGACGCTGCTGCTTGTCGTGGCTGCCGTCTTCGGCCTAAGGGCCCAGGTCACTACGGAGCCTTCTCCTCTTCAGGAGGATGCCAAGGATGTGACCGTATTCTTCCATGCCGACCAGGGTAACAAGAGACTGGCCGGCCAGCCTCCCACAGCGAAAATATATGCCCATACGGGCGTGATTCTCGAAGGGAATGGAGACTGGGTGAACGCTCCCAAGTGGGGCGATAACTCCGAGAAATATGAGCTGACATATGTCAGCGAGAATCTATGGAAACTGTATATCGGTGACATCCGCACTTACTACGGCATAACGGATCCGGCCGCTAAGATTGACAGACTCGCGTTTGTGTTCCGCAACTCCGCTTGCACACTCGAGGGAAAGACTGCCTCAAACGGCGATATTTTCGTGGATCTTGTGGACGCAGGACTTCAGATATCGCTTGAGTCGGATGCCGGAGGCCGGTTGATTTCAGCATCCAATGCCAAGGTGACGTTTAAGGCCGGCACGACTATGGCCGCCGATATAACGTTGACGGTCAATGGCGAGGAGATTGCCAAAGCAACGAATTCCAACCTGCTGACAGCGGAATATACCTTCCCCGGCCCCGGAGACTATAAGGTGAAGGCTACTGCAAAATCAGGCTCCTCCACCACAGAGACTGACGATGTGTATTGCTATGCTCCGGCATCGCAACCGGCCTCATATCCGGGAGGAGGGGAGCCTGTGATGGGCCCTGTGAGAAATTCAGACGGGAGCGTGACGTTCTGTCTGGGCGCGCCGGGAAAGCAATCGGCCATGATCATCGGGGAATGGAACGATTATGACCCCGGTGTTGAATATGTGATGAACTATACTGACGTCGGCGACCAACGTTATTTCTGGACAACGGTGACAGGGCTGAAGAATGATGAGGACTATGGCTATTATTTCATAGTAGACGGGACGCTCAAGGTTGGCGATCCTTATGCCCGTCTGGTGCTCGATCCATATAACGACAAATATATCTCTCCCGCGGTGTTCCCCGATCTTCCGGAATATCCTGATGAAGTTGAAGGCGTGCCTGTGGCTATCTACAGGGGAGACATCAATGATTATGACTGGCAAGTGAAGGACTTCAAGGGTGTAGCCCAGACAGACCTTATCATCTATGAGATGCTTCTCCGTGACTTCACAGGCACCGAAGGGGCCGCCGATGGCAACGGGACTGTCCGTCTGGCCATGGAGAAGATACCCTATCTCAAGAAACTCGGAGTGAACGCTATAGAGCTGCTCCCTATAAATGAGTTCGCAGGCAACAATTCCTGGGGCTATAATCCCAATTTCTATTTCGCTCCCGACAAGGCGTATGGCACCCCTGACGACTATAAGGCATTCATAGACTTATGTCATCAGAACGGTATAGCCGTGATACTCGACATGGTCTTCAACCAGAGCGACGGCATGCATCCCTGGTATGTGATGTATGAACCCGGCAGCAATCCTTTCTACAACAAGACCGCACCCCATGCCTACAGCGTACTCAATGACTGGAATCAAGGATATGCTATGGTGCAGGAACAATGGCATGACGTGTTGCGCTACTGGCTCAAGGAGTATAATGTGGATGGATTCCGTTTCGACTTGGTGAAGGGACTGGGCGACAACAATTCGTATGCCAGCCCTAGTGATGCGGATACCAATGCTTACAACCAGAGCCGCATCGACAGGATGAAGAAACTCAAGGAAGTGGTCGATGCAGCCCGTCCCGGTGCCTACTTCATCAACGAGAACCTCGCCACAGCCCGGGAGGAGAACGCCATGGCGGAGAGCGGTGAGCTCAACTGGGCCAACGTGAATAATGCCGGCTGCCAGTTTGCAATGGGATATCAGTCGAAATCAGACATGAACCGGCTGTATGCTCCTAAAGACGGGGGGCGCCTCTGGGGTTCGACCGTGTCTTATCTTGAGAGCCACGATGAGCAGCGTCTGGCCTACAAGCAGGATATGTGGGGAGTGGCAGGCGTGAAGGGAAATGTGAAGGCATCGATGCAGCGCCTCGGATCGTCTGCCGCGCAGATGATTCTCTCTCCAGGAGCGCATATGATATGGCAGTTTTCCGAGCTGGGTAATGCGCAGACCACCAAGAATGATGACGGAAGCAACAACACGTCGCCTAAAATTGTGGACTGGGCGCTTTTCGATGATCCCGACCATAGGGGTCTCTATGAAAACTATGCCGAGCTTATATCAATCCGTAATGATAATCCTGAGCTCTTCGCGGAGTCGGCCTCTTTCGAGATCAGCTGCGGACAGTCAAACTGGGCAGCCGGACGGACTCTCGCGTCGGTGGCCGGAGACAAAGAACTTTATACAGCTGTCAATCCGAATGTAGACAAGGAGATAACCGTGGCTATCAATTTCCTGAAAGGGGAGGGGAGTGCTTACCGGGTAATGTCGAAGTCATATGGCTCGCAGCCTAAGGTTGATGTCTCGTCAAAGACTGTGACGGTGCCTGCCAACTGTTATGTCGTGGTAGGAAGCTCCTCGGTGGCAGCCGTCGACGGAATCTCTTCAGACGATGCCGCTCCTTTCAGGGCGTATGCGCGCGACGGACGCATATTCGTGGAAGACGCTTCAGTGCCGGTGTCTGTATATGGCGCTGACGGACGTGTGTCGGGGGTTGTGGAGAATGGAGCCGGCACTCTGTCGGTCATGCCGGGAGTATATATCCTTTCCGGGGCAGGAAAGACGGTGAAGGTTCTTGTCAGGTAATCTGATAAGTGGCGACAGCCCGAAAACAGGAAGGCCTCCTGCCGATTCGGCAGGAGGCCTTCCTGTTTTTCCGCCATGATAGGCGACCATATGTCTGCGGAACTTATAACAGGTCGTTCCGGTAATGGATGTTATTTTTTCATCGAGAAGTGCTTAGCTGCCAGACGATATCCATCGGCGAACACCTCTACTGTATATTCGCCCGGCGTGAGGGTCGTATTGACGTCCCAATATACGCTTACACTGACCTCTTCGTTAGCGTATTCTATCTGACGGTGGGCAGTGCACTGCACGGTAGACCCGTCGAGGCTGAACGATCCGGCGTTGCCGAGGAGCGATCCCTCAGGACTGACGATCCTGATATAGAAATCCTTCATTCCGGCTGACGCGGTGTTGTTGGGGCTGACTATGAAGCTGACTCCGAGCTGACGGGCCTTGGTGATATTTTTCTCCTTTTTCCCTTTCTTGTTGTAAGCTTGAAGAGACACTCCTGTGATGTTCAGCTTTTTGGCGAGTTTTACGGTCTGCGAGAGCTGCTCGTTCTGCGAGGTGGTGGCGGAAAGGTTGGATGCAAGCTGTTCGTTGTGGCGCGTCACAGCCTCTATCTCCTTCTTCAGCCCTTCATTCTCCTCTCCAAGACGCTTTATCTCCTCGAGATAGTGCTTCACGATCCCTTTCAAGGTGGCTATCTCCGCCTCGAGGTCTTTTATACGCTTGCGGTTGGCGGCGTTGCTTTTCTTCTCTTGGTCGAGCTCTGTGAGGAGCCCCTCAACCTTTAGCCGCGCCTCATTGTATTTCTGTACCAGCGAATCATTTTTCAGATATCTCTGCTGATCCTCATATTGGTTGAAGTCCGCGTTCAGCTGGTTGAATTCATTTGTGAGCAACAGGCGGTCGTTGGCCAGACGCAGGTTCTCGGTTTCCTCCCGTGCCGCATTGACTTCCTCGGTGCGCTTCGCGTTGGTTATGATAAGCACCACTATGAGTGCCACAAGGCAGAGAAGAGCAGCTCCTCCGCCATAGATGATTATCTTCTGGTTCTTATTCATATGAAGGAAATGGGCTGTTTTGCCCATCAGAGTGCAAAATTACAACGAAATTCGCTATTCCCCAAGTCTGGGGCATAAAAAGATTATGGTCGATAACCGGAAAACCGGGAATCGACCATAACTTCGCTTTTTGTCTTATGTACTCGCTTGGCGGGAATTATTTTGCAGGCTCCTCAGCAACAGCAGCGGCAGCAGCAACAGCTGTGTCAGCTACTACAGAGTCAGCAGCGGCGCTGTCAACGACAACCTCTTCTACTGCAACTTCCTCTACTACTACAGAGTCGCTATCAACAGCCTCTGCGTTCTTGTTGCCACAGCTAACCATGGCTACGCTGAAAAGAACAGCGAGTGAAAGAACTACTTTTTTCATCTCTTTAATAAATTAAAATAATAAAACAATTTTTTGCTATCAAAAACGGTGCAAAGTTAATACTTATTTTTCGATTGTCAAGTATCAGGCTATATTTTTTTAAGGAAAGAGTGCGATTTCTACACTTATTTAACGTATTTAACTTAATAAAACCGTATTTTAACGCATTTTGGGGCTTTACCGGCAGATTTCGGACGTGGAACGAAAGAAGAACCGATATGAATAAGCCGCAAGATTCTCCAAGACTCCGGCCATAAAAGGGAAGACCGCCGACGTAAAAAAGTAAGAAGGTCCGGAACGATATCGTTCCAGACCTCCTGTGCCCTGAGCCGGGCTCGAACCGGCACGGCTCGCACCATTGGTGTTTGAGACCAACGCGTCTACCAATTCCGCCATCAGGGCATCCTCAGGGCGGCCATCAGCCGCTTTCACTCTGCAAAGTTAATGCTTTTTTGTCAATCACACAACTTTTTTCGGCAGTGTCTCATTTTTTTGAAGGCGTTCACATCCTGCAGTGCCGTTTATATGCCGTTTTTTTATTCGTAATGTATCTTGGCCTTCCGGATCACTTTCCAACATCCCCCTTCGAACACAGCAGTGCCCGATGAGTCGTTGACTATTTTCTCTTTGCCGTCGGTGTTGTCGAGATCGGGCGACACACAGGCTCCCGCCAGCGACTCACGGGGGGTGAGCATGGCCATATCCCATACGGTGGGATCGTCGACCACCCGGAAACTTCCTGCATAACCGTCGGTGGTGTCAAGACGGAAAACGGAGTTGCCGACATTGAGCGAACGGTCAGCCCTTACGAATATCCCTTTGCTGTTGGCGCGTCCGAGATAGATGGTGCGCAGGGGTGTGCCCTGTCTGGCCGGTTGCTGTGAGGAGGCCTGAGGCGCCGTCTGGCGTGAAGGCTGGGCTGGAGCGGTGTCATGCTGCGCAACGGCTGGCTGGACAGCGGCGAGATTCACGGCTTTCTCCAGTTCGGCCTCCTTGCGGAGCGCGTCGGAGAGGCGGGCGCGCAGAGTGGAGTTTTCGGAGGTCAGTGTCTCCACTTTACCTTGCAGTGCGGAGTTGGCGGAGGCGAGTTCCTCCACTTTCCTGTTGAGAGTAGCCACCTCTTTGTTTTTCTCGGTCAGTCTCGCGGCAAATTTCTCGCGCAGGGAGTTGGCCTCCATGGCCGCGGCGCGCTGGTCGGTGGGCGGAATCTCCGACGGAACGGCATCCGTTGGTTGCATGGCAGGTCTTGCGCCGTTCTTCTTCATGACGTTTGAGGCGAAGATTACCAGCGCGACAACGACTCCGACAAGGATTATAAGTATTACGGTGTAAATCCATGTGTGGTTTTGCGCCTTGTTGATGGGATCCTCTTCCTCAAGAGCCTGCATGGCTTTCAGTTCCGCTTCGTTGGCTGCGGCCGCCATGCTGTCGGCAGGAGCGGGGGAGACTGCTGGCGAGGTGGCGGGCGACTTGGCCTCAGTGGCAGCCTGGACGCCGTTTTTCTCCGGGGAGGGCGCGGGAGTGGCTTTTTCTTCTTTCGGGGCCTCCGGCTTTGCAGGTGCCGCTATGGTCATGGCGTTGATGCGGCTTCCCGCGCGTTTACGGCCAATGCGTCCTTTGTCAATAAGCCCTTTCGTGGAGAAAGCCTTCGTCCAGAAATCGACAAGTTTCGTCTTGTCCCAGCTTTTATAGTCGCCGGGCAATGATATGGCCTTGAACGCCTTGATGTTTTCTTTCTCCTTTGGCTTGAGCGATCTTTCGAGCTCGGCCATTGTCTTGGGATGCAAGTCGTCGAGATATCCTGAACCGTCGTTGGCGTAGCGCAGATAAGCCTGAGTCGCGATAACCCTGGCCTGCTCCATCTCTTTGTCGGTGACTGCCTGCATGGTGCCTGTGGCGGATGCCGCCAGGATTAATGCGATGATGTAGATGAGTCGTTTCATTATATAATATATAGCTTGAATGTTTTCGGGTTGTGATCTCAGCTTGTGGCGAAAAATCGTCGCTCCGATATATTTCATGCAAAAGTAATAAAAAACATTTTCACGTGCAATAACCTCTCACAGCTCTTTTCGCAGACGCGCCACGGGGATGCCCTGGCGGTCGCGGTATTTCGCCACTGTCCTGCGCGACACTTCGTAGCCTCTCGCCTCCATCATGTCTTTGATCTTTTCGTCGCTCAACGGGTGACGTTTGTCTTCCCCCTCCACTATGGCTGCGATCTCTGCCTCGACTTTCCGGTTGGTCAGGGCTTCGGAAGTGTCCTCCCCCTCCTCGCCGATGGAGTCGCTGAAAAAGAAACGCAGAGGAAATATGCCCCATGGAGTGGCGACATATTTGTTGTTTGTGGCACGCGATATCACGGAAATGTCGTAGCCTGTCATTGCGGAGATGTCTTTGATCATCATCGGTTTCAGCCGATATACGTCTTCCGTGCGGAAATATTCCTCCTGAATTTTCATGATCGCTGTCATGACCCCTATGAGGGTCTCCTGTCGCTGGCGCAATATGCGGATGAAGTCGCGGGCATCGTTGAAGCGGGATATGACGAATTCCTGCCCTTTCCTTGCTTTCCTGCGCGATGCGGCGGTCTCCTCCATTTCTCTCACTGCTTCTGAGAATGTGCGGTCGATGGCAAGTTCGGGCACACGATTGTTGAGCGACACCGAAAGATGCCCGTCTTCGTTGCTCACCACAAGGTCGGGCACGATGACATTGGTGCGGTAGCTGGTGGAGTCGAGGGAAGCTCCGGGCTTGGGATTAAGCGTGAGTATGAGGTCGATGGCTTCCTTCACCCTCTCCTGGCCGATTCTCAGTCCGGAGATGATCTTGTGGGTGTGTTTCATCGAGAATGCCTCAAACTGGGAGTCGATTATCTTCAAGGCGTCGTCGCGTTGCTGCGATTCCGGGAGATGTATGAGTTGGAGGCGGAGGCAATCCTGCAGGCTTGTGGCGCCCACGCCGTATGGTTCAAGTTGCCTCACAGCCTCGAGGGCTTCCGTGGCTTGGGCTTCGGTCACCTCTATCCCGGGCCCGAACGCCATATCATTGACGAGCGACTGCAGGGGCCTGCGAAGATATCCGTTGGAGTCGAGGCTGCCTATGATATATTCCGCGGCCTCGCGTACCTTCTCGGGGAGTTCCCTTTCCGAGAGCTGGCGCAGGAGCGAGTCGTAGAGCGATTCCTCATTGTCGGCCGGAGCGAAATCGTAGTCGGAGAAGTCGTCTGCCGAGGTGTTGCGGGCCTCAAGTCTATATCGCGGAATGTCGTTGTCGGGAGTCTCATCTTTGTCGATGACCTCGAGCGCGGGATTGTCTTCCAGCTCTTTCTCAACGGCGTCCTCAAGTTCGGGCGCGGTCAGCTCGAGCAGCTTCACGAAACGTAGCTGCTGGGCGGAGAGCCTCATGGTGAGGCGTTGGTCGAGAGTTAGTGACTGGCCGGGATTCATAATCTCTGATAAACTTTTATCGCTTAAAGCAACCGCGAAATTACTATAAATTGCGCATTCATGAAAAAAAACAGGGAAAAAATTGCCGATTACACAAAAAATGCTTAATTTCGCGTCTTGAAATGCGGAATGCCTCCAGGACATGCCGTAATCATCTAACAATAACAACGAAAAAGAAACAACAAAATAGAAATGGCATCCCAGAATCAGAATCCTCAGGATGAGACAACAATCGACAAAGTGAACACGCGCCTCACCGAGGCCGGAACGAAAATCGCCGACAACAGGAAATATATATTTTGGGGCATCGGCGCCGTGGTGGTTGTGGCTGTTTTCATTCTGTGCTATCTTTTCTTCTATCGTAATCCCCATACTCAGAAATCGTATGACGCATATAACAAGGTAGAGATAAGCGCAGTCAACGATTCTGTTGCGGCCGTGCAATATAAGCAGGTGGCTGACAAGTATAAGGGTGACGCCGCAGGCAATCTCGCCGCGCTCAGCGCCGGAGAGGCTCTCTACAACGAAGGGAAATATGCCGAGGCTGCCGAATATCTCAAACGCTTCGATTCAGATGACGATGTGCTCAATGCAAATGCCCTGGTGCTCACCGGCGACTGCTATGTGAACCTCAAGAAATATGACGAGGCTCTTGAGTATTATCAGAAGGCTGTGAAAGAGGCTGACGAGAATCCTCAGATAGTGCCGAGAACGCTGCTTAAAGAAGCAAATATCTACGATGAGCAGAAGAAGTATGACAAGGCTCTCGAGTGCTATACGACGATCAAGAACGACTATCCCGAGTTCCGTCTCGGCAACGGCGTGGGTATTGATGCCTACATCGCCCGTGAGAACGCCCGTCTGGGCAAATGAAAATCTCTGTCTACCATCATGACGGTGGAGATGGATCTGCAAAGCATAAGTACTCCATAAAATAATAAAACATCTTTGCTTATTTTATGAAAAGGGGCAGTGGCTTTAGGGCTATTGCCCTTTTCTATGTCTTTTATGCTCATGTCTCTTGACGTCTGCCATATCCTTGACCTCGGCATTTTGTGTGCTGTCTGTTGCCTTGGATTCCTGCTCTGGGGGCTGTGCTTTGAGGGCTGTGCTTTGAGGGCTGTGCTTTGAGGGCTGTGCTCTGAGGACTGTGCTCTGAGGACTGTGCCCTTCTTAATCCTTAAGCCCTTGGCGTAGAAGCCGCCCCGGACTGAGTCTCCATACGGGAGATATTTATTGGCGTCTCGCTCGTCGTTTTATGCTTGTCCGGAGGGTATTGACGTCGGAGATTTAATGGGAATAGACAGCAGTTTTCATAGAGCTAAGAGGAGGATATTGATCTGGGAAGTAGGTATAAAAAAGAACAGGCGTCTTTCACAAGATGCCTGTCTGAATTGCGAATCAAATTTATTTCTACAAACCTAACATATAAATTTATTCAATTATATTCTTTTACCTATACTTTAGTTTTCTGTCGCTACCTGTCTGGTCAACTATCGAATCTGTTTGACGTCTGTCGACAATCTGACCTGTTTCTTTAAATTCCCCTGAGGGTAATTTCATTGAACCTTTGAAAGAGTGTGTCCCCACACTTCATGACAATCTTTCTTACCTTAAGATCTGACTTGTGTCACCTATCAATATCTTTTGCAGAGAAGACGATGTGATCTGCTTTCCGCCGGATGCTTTGGATCGGGGCCTATATTGCGATAGGCAGGGAAGGATCCGGGGTCTGTAGACATCCTTGTTTTCTCACATGGCAAAATTACTATCTTATGGGGGCTTAAGCAAGCAATATGTGGTGCATATAAGTCTATATATAGATATTGGATTTATAAAAATATTGATTTATAATAATATATAAATTAACAATATAGATTAGGTATCAACTTATATATAGCTCCATAGACCCATAATATGGGCGCCGAGGGGCTCTGATAGAATGCCGGCAGACCGCAAATTCATGCAATATGTCACAGCACCTATGATGCCGTGATGGGCCTGAGCGCGGCTTTACAGAGCGCTGTATAGGGTCGGATGATGCAAAGAATGTTGAGGCAGGATCTCCTTAAATGATCACTGAGGAGAACTGGCTGTTGCCGAGATCGGCCACATCCTTGTCGAATGTGTCGCGGTTTATAGCGCGGTTGCGCATGCGGTTGCGGTAGGCGTATACGGTGTTGGTGGAGTATCCCAGGATCTGGGCAATCTGTACGCTCTGGTCCACACCCAGACGCACGAAGGCGTATATGCGCAGCTCCGGGGTCAGCGGATCGTCTTTCCGTAGTTCGATCTGTCTGTCAGGTTGCAGCAGGGAATTGATGCTGTCGACGAAATCCGGGAAGATGTCGAGCAGAGCCTTGTCGATAAGTTTATAGAACTCGTCGGAGCCGGTTTCGTTGAATTTGCCCGAACTGACTATGCGGAGAAGGTCGTCGCTCTGTCCGGAGCTGATCTTACGCGTCACCAGAGCGGCGAGTTGCTGCAGGCGCGAGGCATAGTTGGAACAGAGGCCGATGAAGTTGCCTACATATGCCTCGAGCTTGCGCGACGACGCGGCGAGCTTGCGCTCGTTGCCCCTCATCTTAGCCATGCTTCTCATAATTATGATCAGGAGCACGGCGGCGATCAGCAGCAGGGTGGATGATATCATCGCGAATCCCACCATGTTGTTGCGGGAGTCGTTGATTTCCTTCCGGTAGGCCTGGTCGATCACCGGCATCAGTGCGGAGATGGCCACGGTGCGCATCCTTATGTTGCCTTGATTGGCTTCCTCAAGGGCATAGTTGATATAATTGAAGGCATTGTTCAGGTCGCCGTGTTCATAAAGCCAGTTGGCCAGGTCGGGGAGTGCCAGTCCTTCGCGCACGCAGCATTTGATGTCGCTTTCAGCGGCCGTCGCGAGATAGGTGGCGTAGCCTCTGAAGTCGCCCTTGCGTTTGTAGACTTCGGCGAGCTGATAAGCGGCCATGCCGTAGATGTTGTCGGAGTCGCCCTGAGCGGTCATCAGTTGTTGGAGGTCTTTCTGAGCTTCGTTGAGACGTCCTTCTGTCACGAGCCGTTCGCATTTTATGAACCTGTAGAGAGGTTCCTCCTTAGGCAGATAGCGTAGCAGGGAATCATCACACTCTATGTAGCGTCGACGATAGATGTCGGCGTATCTTCCATGATCCTGCACATAGGTGAGCATGTAGAAATAAAGCTTTCTGGAAGATTTCCAGTATTCGATGCGTGATGAAGGGTCTTTGACCGCCTCCCCTATGGAGTCGAGACCTTTCACAGCCGGTATGAAGAGCCCCGCCGTTCCGAGAGCGTTTATGAGCGAGAGCCGGGCCCGGGTGTCGGTCTGCGGGGATGTGTCTTCCGGGATCAGGGCTACGGCGCGAGCTCCGTAATGTATGGCCGAATCGGCGTTGAACTGGCAATAAGAGTCGGCAATCTCTATCGTTATCCTCAATTTGTCGGCCGGAGACTGTGCGTCGCGGAGAAGATTCCGGAGAGAGTCGAATCTCTCGGCTTTAAGACGTTGATAGCGCGGAGCCTTTTCGATGGTGGCGTTAAGGCTGCGGAGAGCGTTCTCGGGCGCTATGTCGTCTCTGTCGGGGAAGCCGTTGTCGTGGGCGGAGCATCCGGCTGCGGCGAGGCATACGGCGAGAATAAATATGTGGATGATAGTCCTGGGCATTGCGGTGTGGGCGATTGATGTGCAAATTTAAGGAAATTTTTATTAACTTTGCATATTGTAGCGGCCAAAACGGCCGTATTCTTCAGATGACAATCGGTAATTCTTATTCTACATTCACTCTTCCCAACGGATTGCGCACGGTGTGCTGGCATATGGATGGCATGGTAAGCTATATCGGGGCGGTGGTAAATGCCGGAAGCCGCGACGAGGCGCCATCGGCGTTCGGACTGGCGCATTTTGTGGAGCATACCATCTTCAAGGGTACCGAGAGGCGCCGAAGCTGGCAGATATCGAGCCGTATGGAGTCGGTCGGGGGTGAACTAAACGCATATACTTCCAAGGAGGAGACCATGGTCTATACAAACGCTCCGGCAGGATATGAGGAGCGGGCCGTGGAACTTCTTGCCGACCTCATATGCTCGAGCGTGTTCCCCGAGGAGGAGATCGAGAGGGAGAAGGATGTGGTGATCGAGGAGATCAACAGCTATCTCGACAGTCCTTCCGACGCGGTTTACGATGAATTCGAGGAGTTGGCATATGCCGGATCCGGGCTGGCACACAATATCCTGGGATCAGCGGATAGTGTCCGTGCCCTTGGCGGAGAAGACTGCCGGAGTTTCGTGAGGCGTTTCTATACGCCGGATCAGATGGTTGTGTATTGCTGCGGACCGTCCGATCCGCGGAAGATACGCAGAATCGTGGAGAGATATTTCGGCTCCATGCATTTCCCCGGAGAACCTCGACAGAGGACGATGACTCCTGAGATGAAACCGTTTGATATGCTGCGCGACCGCGGTAATCATCAGGCCAACACTATCGTGGGGGCACGTCTTTTCGGACGTGGAGATCAGCGCCGGTTCGCGCTCTTCCTTCTCAATAACTATCTCGGTGGGCCGTGCATGAACTCAAGGCTGAACCGCGAATTGCGTGAGAAAAGGGGATATGTATATACGGTGGACAGTTCGGTGAGCCTGATGAGTGACACCGGGCTCATGCTCATATATTTCGGTTCTGACCCGAAGTCGGTGGGAAAATGCCGGAGCATAATCTTCAGGGAGCTCGAGAGACTTGCCGACTCGCCGTTGCCCCCCTCCACATTCGAGAGTATAAAACGTCAGTACTGCGGGCAGCTCCTCGTCAGCACCGACCATCGTGAGAACCGGGCGATGTCGCTGGCGAAGAGCCTGCTTTATTACGATGAGATACACGATATAGCCACAACTGCCGCTAATATCGGGAAGGTGACCGCGGAGGAGATGCGCGACGTGGCCCGGATGCTATCGCCTGACAGATTTTCCACTCTCACTCTGACATGACGGCATGGCGCACCTACAGTATTAACATGACTGGATTATGAAGATTGGAAACATAGATCTTGGCGAGCGCCCGGTGATGCTCGCACCGATGGAAGACGTGACAGATCCGTCGTTCCGTCTCATATGCCATGAGCAGGGGGCTGCGATGGTCTACACGGAATTTGTGTCGTCGGAGGCGCTTGTGAGAAACATCGCCTCGACCGCAAGGAAGCTCCATATCGATGAGCGCGAACGCCCTGTGGCCATACAGATCTACGGTCGGGAGCCCGAGGCTATGGTGGAGGCTGCGAAGATGGTGGAGGAAGCCGGGCCTGACCTTATCGATATCAATTTCGGTTGCCCGGTGAAGAAGGTGGCCGGCAAAGGAGCCGGTGCGGGAATGCTTCGCGACATCCCGAAGATGCTTTCTATCACAGAGGCTGTGGTGAAGGCCGTCGGTGTCCCTGTCACGGTCAAGACCCGTCTTGGCTGGGATCACGAGAACCGTATCATCACCGACCTCGGTCCGCGGCTGCAGGACTGCGGGATCGCTGCGCTGACTGTGCATGGCCGCACGCGTTCGCAGATGTATACCGGCGAAGCCGACTGGTCGATGATAGGGGAGCTCAAGGCAGATCCGAGGATGGAGATTCCGGTGATCGGCAACGGCGATATCACCACTCCGGAGGGTGCGGCCAGGGCTTTCGACGAATATGGGGTAGACGGTATCATGATAGGCCGGGGCGCTATCGGGGCGACATGGATCTTCCATGATGTATGCCAGTGTCTCAGGGATGGGGCTTGGGAGCCGCTGCCTGATGCCGGGAAGTTCGCGCTGCTCCGGCGCCAGATCCGCGAGAGTATCGACCGCATAGATGAATATCGGGGCATCCTCCACATACGGCGTCATCTGGCTGCGACACCTCTCTTCAAAGGGCTCCCTGATTTCCGCCAGACGCGCATAAGACTGCTGCGGGCGGACACCGCTGACGAACTTGAACAGATAATCAGAGAAATCGAAGAGAAATATTTCGGCTAAACCGACGGCCAGACACGTTATAGACGTAGACATACAAGTGTAACCTGACCGTGGGGCGTCATGCTCCGCGACTTAATGGAAGTTCTTATGAGGAAATATATTTTTTTATTGGCTATGGTGTGGGTGTCGCTTCTGACGAATGCCCGCGATGCTGAGAATTATAAGGTCGAGGTTGGGCAGTTTGACAAGGTCAAGGTGCTCGACAATGTGAATGTGGTCTACCGCTGTATGCCCGATTCCACGGGATGGGTGCAGTATCGCGGCGCCAAGGAGTTTGCAGACGCGTTCATAATCACTCCAAAGGACGGCACTCTCAAGATACAGGTGTCGACAGAGGATGTGGGGCATCCCGATCTGCCGACCCTATATATCTACTCCGATTTCCTGACATCCGTGGAGAACTCATCGGCTTTCGACGTGGTGGTGGAGAGCTCGGCTCCATGTGCGGAATTCAGCGCCAAAGAGATCGGCAATGGCCGGATAGCTGTGGAGAATGTCAGGGCCAATGTTGTCAAGGCTACGATCGCCACTGGCAACGGCACGGTGAGTATATCAGGGAAATGTCAGCGCGCCGACTTGAAGATGGTAGGCACGGGAGTGATCTCTGCAGACCTTCTTGAGGCGGAGACCGTCAATTGCCGCATCCTCGGAGGCGGCTCCATAGGATGCTGGCCTGTGGATAAGCTCAGTGTTAAGGGTATCGGCTCAACCAAGATATACTATAAAGGAGATCCCGACATAAAGAAATCGGGAGGTGGAAAACTTTTCCAGCTTCCTGAAGACCATCAGAGTGCCGGTGTCGGCGAAACCTATGATGACGGGGAGGAAGAGGATGAGTAATTGCGATGAGGCGACCGCAGAACCTGATAAACAGGCGGGGTCTCTCAAACTGAAGACGGCGCGCACGCTTAAATGGAACACTGTCGACAGGCTGGCGAGCCAGGTGCTCTATGGCGTAGTCGGCGTGGTGCTCGCGAATGTGCTCTCACAGGAGGATTTCGGTCTTGTGGGAGCGCTTCTTGTATTTCAGGCTTTCGCCATAATATTCGCCGACAGTGGTTTCGGGGCGGCTCTGCTCCAGAAGAAGGAGCCTACGCAGGAGGATTATTCCTCGGTGTTCTGGTTTAATCTTGTTGTAAGCGTGGCCATCTATGCGCTGCTTTGGTTTACGGCTCCGGCCATTGCAGATCTTTTCCAGGGAGACCGCAGGCTCATACCCTTGTCGAAGGTAATGTTTCTGACCTTTGTGCTCAACGCTTTGGCCATAGTGCAGACCAACCGGCTGATGAAGCGTATGGACGTGAAGATGATAGCCGTGTCGAATGTCATCGCTCAGGTATCCGGCGGTGCGCTTGGCATTGTGTTGGCGCTCGCGGGCTATGGGGCCTGGGCTCTCGTGTGGCAGTCGGTGGCGCTGGCCGGGATCAAGACGGCTATTCTCTGGCTTACGGGGGGCTGGCGCCCGACTTGCTGGATCCGCATGGACTCCATGCGGCAGATATGGCGCATCGGTCTGAGCGTCTTTTCATCATCGATGCTCAACACTGTTTTCCTCAATATATATTCCCTCGTTATCGGAGCGGCTTATTCCCTGCGCTCTCTGGGAGTATATTCTCAGGCCGACAAATGGAGCAAGATGGGTAGCGCGTCGTTATCGCAGGTGCTTACAGCCTCGTTTGTGCCGTTGTTGTCGAGGTTTCAGGACGATGCCGATGATTTCCGGAGATATGTGGGAAAGATCAACCGCTTCACGGCGTTTGTAGTGTTTCCGGCGTTGCTGGGACTCGCGGCCGTGGGCGACACGCTTTTCCATACTCTTTTCGCTGATAAATGGGACGCCGCCATAATCCTTTTCCGCATCCTGTGTGTCAGAGGAGTGTTCGTGGTGCTTACATCGCTTTATGGCAACTATATGCTGTCGAAAGGTTACGGGAGGAGTCTCTTTGCCATTGAGGTGATAAAAGACGCGGCTATAGCAGTGGCAATCCTTGCCACGGTCTTCAGTCGCGATGTGGAGATTCTCGTATGGGGACAATTCTTCGCATCGTTCGCCACATGGCTCGTGGTGGTCGGCATGACAGGTCATAAGGTAGGTTATCCTGTAGGGCGCATGATCAGTGATCTTCTGCCGTTTCTTTTGGCCTCCCTTATAATGTGGACAGGATGTTGGGTGCTTTCTCTGGTCACACTCCCCGCGATAGTGGTGTTGGCACTACAGATAGCCGTTGGGGCTGCCCTCTATGTGGGGATAATGTGTCTCTTCCGTTCTCCGGAACTCCGGGAATGTTCCACATATCTTTTCGGCCGCTTCCGCAGATAATCCGTTTTTTTACTGCCGCACGAAGGCAAAACAGGAAATGATGCTAAGAAAATGTGCAAAATAAAGCACTGACAATTAGGACGCTGTATATTTATGTTGATAAAATGTGTAAAATTCTCAACGAAAAATTTGGTGGAATGAGAAAAAGTGTCTAACTTTGCAACCGCAAACGGCAAGGTAAACGGCTGAAACGCTAACCTAAGCCCAGCAGGTGCCATAGCTCAGTTGGTAGAGCAAAGGACTGAAAATCCTTGTGTCCCCGGTTCGATTCCTGGTGGCACCACCCAAGATCGCTAATTCTCATAGAGTTAGCGATCTTTTATTCATCTACGCCCCTCTGGGTCACCACAAAAGTCACCACGTCCACGCTAACACGCTGTGACATTGTGTGCTATGCGTGTTGCGATAGGCACATATCTTTTCTTATTGTATGCTAATATACTGATAATCAGCACGCAAATCATCTCCATTCAAAATCATTCAGCATCATTCAACCCCACATTACTGCTCGGCAACCCTAAACTTTAACAGACTTTAACTATGCTCCAGCGATAAAACCTTTAGCTTGACGAGGTTCGACCGAGTCAAATGTGGTGACCTCAGCCAAAATTCCGCCGGGTCACCACGCTTAAATCGTTAATATCTCAAAAAAAATTCGTAATTTTGGACTCTAAAATTTAATCGATATGGCAATTGGCGCATTGATAATGGATAGTTCATCTTTTGAACGACTAATAACCTCACAGTTAGAGCAAGGTAAGGCTTTGCTCCAACGTGATATAGCAGTAGATACGACGACTGTTATAAATCGAAGTGCAAGATACCTTTTCAGAACAAAGAACTACGACGAAGAGGAGGTTGAGCGATACCGATCAGATTTCAAAAAATGGGATGCATTTAATGGGGAGCTATTATGTCGAGCTTTCGATGAGAACCAGTCTACGCAATCTTATTATTGCGAATATGGACGCACAGGGAATCCCAATCAATTGTTTGGAGAGGATTTGGCAACAGAGATAAAACATCAAGTATCTGAAAAAATAACTTATCTCGATTCTTTACTTGTTCGACTGCCTATAATACCCCGCGTTGAACCGAAAGAAAATGACAGCAAAATGACAGCAAAAATAAATAATTTGTCGAACAATGTTTTTATTGTTCACGGTCATGATATCGGATTAAAGAGCGAAATAGCTCGATTCATCACTGAATTAGGCTACTCACCTATAATTCTACACGAACAGCCTAGCGGTGGTAAAACAATAATCGAAAAGATAGAGTCCTATACAGATGTATGTTTTGCCATTGTCCTTTATACGCCTTGTGATATGGGGGCTGTTAATGGCACCTCAGATTTCAAACCACGAGCCCGGCAAAATGTTGTATTTGAGCATGGTTTTCTTTCGGGTAAAATTGGCAGAGAACGAGTGTGTGCCCTGATAAAAGATGACGTTGAGAAACCTGGAGATATGGATGGCATTGTATATGTTACCTACGATACTCGCGGTGCGTGGAAAAAAGATATAGCTCGAGAAATGGAAGCTGTTGGTTTAGACATTAATTATAAAGCACTCCTAAAATAAGAGTTTTGAAGTTTCTCAAAGACATTGAACCTTTAATTAAACTGTGGGACAACAGATTAAACAATACACCTCCTAATGAGATTACATGCGGATCTCATTACGATGCATGGTGGCTTTGTGACATCTGCGGCTATTCATATAATCGAAAAGTACAGAATCAAGTAAAAATATATCGACAGCGCGGGCTTTCAAATATTTGTCCAATCTGTCGGGGTAAAAGAATAATTCCGGAGTTCAACAGTCTAATGGCTCGCCACCCTGATATAGTTAAAGCAGAATGGGACTATGAGAAGAATAGCATTTCTCCAGATGAAATTGCACCTCATACTAATAAGAAAGTTTGGTGGATATGTCCTAATGGGCACTCTTATCCGAGCTCGCCCAATAACAAATTAAATGGAGGTGGCGATTGTCCTTATTGCAGCCATCAGAAAGTTTCTCCTGAAACATCTTTATTAGCCATTTATCCCGAAATAGCAAAAGAATGGCATCCCACTCTGAATAATTGTGGACCTGAAGATATCCTTCCCCAAAGTAACGTAGAAGTATGGTGGAAATGTTCTGTCTGTGAGAATGAATTTAAGAAAAAAGTCTATCAAAGGATTCAATCGCCATTTGGATGTAAA
>ERZ836877.110-NODE-110-length-135448-cov-15.124157_pt1 | contig 135448 bp, 107 predicted proteins | sample MGYA00519469_ERZ836877 | MGnify/ENA primary metagenome ERZ836877 (study PRJEB31850, sample SAMEA3708809) | human gut metagenome | biome: human gut; feature: human-associated habitat; material: faeces | place: China | collected 2014 ... | reverse complement strand
GGGAGAGGAGGATGCACTGTAGCGGGGAGGGCTGCCCGAAGCAAAGCATAGGGTCGGCCCGACTCAAGCGGAGGTTGCGTCCGACGAGCGTCGGGTCTTTAGCGCGGAGCCCTAAATGACTTTTGCCTACTTTTCTTCATAGAAAAGTAGGCCCCCGCCGGGTAGGCGTACTAACTATGCCTTTGCAAAAGACTCCGCCCCGCCGCCAGGCGATCACCATCTTGGCCTGAAAATCTTTTATCTGCTTTTCTTCGGAGAAAAGCAGGGCCCGGCGGGCAGACGGCTTTACAAGCTCATTTTCGCCATCAGGCGGTCCACACGGCGGGAAAGGGCGGGAAGGGTATCCAGCTGGGGATCACGGGCGAGGAGCTCGCCGGCGGCCTGCTGGGTCTTTTGCAGCAGGCGGCTATCGGCCGCGAGATCCGCCACCTTGAGCTCCGGCAGGCCGTGCTGCCGCTCCCCGAAAAAGTCGCCGGGACCGCGCTGCTTGAGGTCCTCTTCCGCTATTTTGAAGCCGTCATTGGTGCTGCACAGCACCCGCAGGCGCTCCCTGGTTTCGGGGTTATCGGTATCGGAAAGGAGGATGCAGTGGGACTGCACCTGGCCCCGGCCCACCCGGCCGCGCAGCTGGTGGAGCTGAGAAAGTCCGAACCGCTCGGCATTTTCAATCATCATAATCACGGCATTGGGGACATCCACGCCGACTTCCACCACGGTGGTGGCCACCAGCAGCTGGATCTCCCCGGCGGCAAATTCCGCCATGACCTTTTCCTTTTGGGCGGGGCGCATTTTGCCGTGGAGCAGGCCGACCCGATACTGCCCAAAGGCGCCGTGGGCCAGCTCTTCGGCGTATTCCACGGCGGATTTGAGATGGGCGGCGGCCGCTTCTTCCTCCTCGCTTTGCACGGCGGGGCAGATGAGATACGCCTGATAACCGGCATCGAGGTGGCGGCGGATATAGCCGAAGGCCCGCTCCCGGATCTCGCTATTGATGAGGTAGGTGCGCACCGGCTGGCGGCCGGCGGGCAGCTCATCGATGATGGAGAGCTCCAGATCGCCGTAGACGATCATAGCCAGGGTGCGGGGAATGGGGGTGGCGGACATGACCAGGACATGGGTATCCTGGCCCTTTTGCCGCAGGGCGGCCCGCTGCTGCACCCCAAACCGGTGCTGTTCATCGGTGATGACCAGCCCCAGCCGGGAAAATTCGGTATCGGCGGTGAGGATGGCATGGGTACCGATGCAGAGATCGAGTTCCCCGGCGGCGAGGGCGGCTTTGAGGGACTCCTTCTTTTTGACGGAAAGGGAGCCGGTGAGGAGGGCCACCCGCATGCCAAGGCGCTCCAGGAGAGGGGCGAGATTGTGGTAATGCTGCTGGGCCAGGATCTCGGTGGGGGCCATCAGGGCGCTTTGGGCGCCATTGAGGAAGGCGAAATAGCAGCAGGCCGCTGCCACCGCCGTTTTGCCGCTGCCGACATCCCCCTGCACCAGGCGGTTCATGGGGGTGCCGCTGCACATATCGCCGATGGCTTCGGCAATGGCGCGCTGCTGGGCGCCAGTCAGCTGATAAGGCAGAGCCTGATAGTAGGCGGTAAGGGGGTGCGGCTGCATGGGGACGATATGCCGCAATGCCCGGCCCTGGCGCATCCGGGCAAAGCAGATGGTAAGGCAGAGCAGTTCATCAAAGACCATGCGGCTGCGGCCGGTTTCGATCGCCGCCCAATCGCGCGGGGAGTGGACGGCGTGGAGGGCTTCCGAGTAGCTCATCAGGCCGTACTGCCGCGGCAGGCCGCTGCCTGCCAAAGGATCGGGGAGCTGCTCCACCTGGTGGAGGGCTTCGGCGACCTGGCGGCTGACCATCTTATTGCTGAGGCCCTGGGTGAGCGGATAGACCGGCAGCAGGGTGCCGGCTTCCTCCGGGCGGAACACCTGCGGGGAGTCCATCTGCCGGGCGTAAAAGCCGCCGGTAAGGGTACCGTAAAAGAGGTACTCCTCTCCCTCGCACAGCGAATCGACGGTGTATTTGGCATTGAAATAGGTGATGTGGAGGGTGACGGGGCCATCCACGGCGGTGAGGCGAAAAACGGAAAGCCCCCGGCGGATGCGCTGCTCCCGGCCCTTGGCGGCCAGCAGCGCCCGGACGGCGCATTTCTGCCCCGGAATGGCTTCCGCCAGCGGGGTGGGACGGGTGAGATCGACATAGCGGCGGGGGATGTGGTAGAGGAGGTCCTCCACGGTATCCACGCCGAGCTTATGGTAAAGCTGGGCGCGGCTCTCCCCTACCCCTTTGAGGTAGCGGATATCGCTTTGCAGTTCCAGCGGCACAGGGCGGCCTCCTTTCCGGGGAGTACTTGGGTATGAGTTTATTATACCCGGCGGCGGTTAAAAAAGGAAGCCCCCGTAGGGGGGCAGGGTGATCAGGAGGCAACGCCGAAGCGGCCGGTCCACACCAGGATATTGATGGTGAGCACAAAGAGCAGAATGGCGGTGCCGATGAAGATGAGCGCGATGCCGACCTTTTTGAGTGCTTCGCCCTCGTCACCGCGCTTAGAAGCGACGCGGGCCATGATGCCGCCGATGAGCAGAACGCCCAGACCGATCCAGAAAAGCATAAACATATCCTCCCAAAATTAACGCTGAAAGTATTATAACGAAAGCGCGGGAGAAATGCAATGCGGGGCGGGGAAATGTTATAGCCCATTGCGGGGAAAAGATGGGAAGGAGATGGAAAGTATAGTGATAAAATGCTTGACAAGCCGGGGGGAGGCCATTATAATATATCTGTTGCCATGCGGCAATATGAACCATTAGCTCAGTCGGCAGAGCATTTGACTTTTAATCAAAGGGCCCGGGGTTCGAATCCCCGATGGTTCACCAAAAGAAAAAGACGCCCAAAGGCGTCTTTTTCTTTTGGTGAACCTTTACCTATGTTACGAACCTTGCACCATATGGAAAAGCTCCCCCGGTGGGGGAGCTTTTTGGGTGGGGCGGATGATTTTATTTTTTGCGGGAGAGGACGGCCATGCCAAGGGCGGAGACGGCCATGAGGGCCGCAGCCGCGGCGACCATATCATTGGCGCCGGTGGTGGGGTTCTTCTCGGGCTCGGTCTTGGGGGTGTCCCCGGTGGGGGTGATGATGACGATGGTGGAGGGGCCATCATCGGGAGGCGTAGCATTCTTGGTTACTGTCCAAACATGCCCCTCTTTAGAAGCAGTCGAATCTTCTGCCACATAAGTCCTGAACTCTTCATCTGTCCACTGGGCCTGACCGTTATCTTTACGCAGATCATTGAAGGTACCGGCAACAAATTTCAAACCATTTCTCATACCTGTTATGCAGGTAAAGTGATAATTTCCGCCATCAAAGACAGTATTAGCACCTTCGTGGGAATGGATACTGCCAGCAGCCATTGTGCCGCTAATGGTAGCGTTTCCATAATTGTGGAACTGGGTATTGTTGCCCTCCGCACCGCTTGCACCAACCTGGGTCTTTACAGTCAGAGTTCCGTAGTTGGTGACCATATTTTCAAGGTTACCAGCGGTAATGTTAACAATTGCGCCTTTGCTAATGATAAGCTGGGGATAGGAGCTATCCGACAAGGTAACATCTTCAGCAATGTATCTCCTGGTGCAGGTGCCGGTAAGGGGGCCACTATTGGAGTTTGTGGTTGCTGTTAGACCACTGTCTTTAATATAGCCAGCAACACCACCGATGTTATTGTGCTCGTTCTCCTTGCCTGCAGGAGCACTAATGGTAACAGCGCCAGTATTGGCACAATTGGAAACCGTTCCGATGCCGCCAATGCCGCCGACAATACCACCAGCGGCACCCTTACCGGATACGGCAGCGGTATTTTTGCAATTTGCAATACTATAATTATCGGCTGCAATCCAACCTACTACGCCGCCCGCACCATAGGTTGCGGTAGCTTCGGAGGTAACGCTGCCGCTGTTGGTGCAGTTTTCGATGGTAGCAGCAGCCTGAATCAGATTGATGATGCCGCCGGCGCGGTCGCCGGTGGATTTTATCTCGCCTTCATTGGTGCAGTTTTTGATAGTAAGGGTACCGGCTTTATTGATAACAGCAATACCAGCCGCTTTTTTTGCGCCAGTGATGATTGCTTTGTTATGGCAGTTCTCAATCAAGCCACCATCGGCACGGGCAACGATACCGGCAACATCTGCGCCAGTGATAGTTCCGGCAACCGTCAGGTTTTTGATAGTTGCGCCGGTGGTGCCGCCAAAGAAGGCAGCATAACCGCCAAAGTCGACTTCAAGATTGCCGATACCATTTATTGTAACGGTATTCCTGTTGCCATCGAAGGTGCCTTTGAAGCGATTGCTCTCATTGTTTTTTTGGCCGATAGGAATCCAGTTGCTGACTGTTACATCGTTCGTCAGGGTGACTGTTTTCCCCTCATAGGTATTGCCGGTATTTACCTGCTTCGCAAACCATTTCAAGCCGTCCTCATCAGAGATGGAAACGCTGTTGCCATTCTCTGTATAGCCAGCCGGAACCTCATCCGCCATCGCGGTGACCGGCAGCATGACGGCCAGCATGAGCAGCGCCAGCACAACACTTAAAAGCTTTTTCATTTGAACAAACCTCTCTTCTTTTTTATTTTTCCCGCAGGCGGGGTTGTGTTTGCTCCGCAAACACAAAATATCCCCATGGGGATATGATTGGTATAAACAGGATAGCACGGCGGGGCGGGGGTGTCAATTGGCACAGGAAACAATTGGTGGGGTGCACAAATTCACCTTTCTTTTTTGTGCAATATTTTGCCCCGGCGGGGCTGTTGTAAATTCCACCCAAAGCAGATATAATGAGGCTGAACACATTTTAACAGATAGGAGGCACGGCAATGAAGGTTTTGATTCTGAACGGCAGCCCCCGTGTGGGCGGCAATACCACTGTGGCGGTGGAGGAGATGGAAAGGATCTTCCGGGAGGAAGGCGTGGAGGTGGAAACGGTGCAGGTGGGCGTGCGGGATATCAGGGGGTGCATTGCCTGCGGCAGATGCGCCGAGACCGGCCGGTGCGTCTTTGATGACATCGTAAACGAGCTGGCGCCCAAGCTGGAGGCGGCGGACGGCCTGGTGGTGGCCAGCCCCGTCTACTACGCCAGCGCCAATGCCACGCTGGTGGCCTGCCTGACCCGGCTTTTTTACAGCAGCCACTTTGATAAATCCATGAAGGTAGGGGCCAGTGTGGTGTGCGCGCGGCGCGGCGGGTGCAGCGCGACCTTTGATGAGCTGAACAAATTTTTTACCATAGCGGGGATGCCGGTCGCTTCCAGCCAATACTGGAACAGCATCCACGGGCGGGCGCCCGGCGAAGCTGAGCAGGACGAGGAAGGCCGGCAGACCATGCGCACGCTGGCCCGCAATATGACCTTCTTGATGCGCAGCATCGCGCTGGGCCGGGAGAAATACGGCCTGCCCCAGCGGGAAGCGCCCATCCGCACCAATGTCATCAAATAAGCGCAGCAAAAAGGCCGCCCGGCTGGGGCGGTCTTTTGGTTTGCGGGGTTTGCTTACTCCTGCCCAGCGGCGGGGGGCTCCGGCTCGGCGGCAGGCTCTTCGGTCTCTTCGGCGGTGACATCCTCGGAGCAGCTGGGTTCTTCCTCCAGCTCCACCTCGGCGGCAGGGAAATTCTCGCCGTGGATGGCGCTCCAGGCTTCGCCGGCGGCTCCCTTCACCTTCTCGATGAACTCGGGGGCTTTTTCCTGCACGGCCCCGATGGCGGCAGCGGCCTTTTCCCGGACCTCTGGGGCCTTCTCCCGCACCTTGGCGGCGGTTTCCGCATACACCTCGCGGGCGGCTTCCTTAACGCCGTAGACGGTATCATTGGCATCCACGGCGCCATCGCCGTTCAGATCCGCGTTCGCGTTCTTCTTTTCGTTGTACTTCTGCGCTACCTTAACGGCAGCATAGGCGGTGCCGGCGGCAACACCCAGGCCCAGCAGATTTTTCAGAAATCCCATAATACGACCTCCTAAAATGAATTTTTTATGGTGATACGGGCGGCGGGCGGAAAAGGGAGGGGATGGCAAGGCTGCACCCGAAGGAAGGCTCGCGCCCGGCGCAAGACGGGCTTATGCCTTTCGAGGGGGCAACGCAGCCAGCACCCGCTTTTGCGTTCGCCGCCTGGGTTGTCTTTTTATCAAAAGCCCAATTTGGTAAAGACCCACGGCCACAGGAAGGTACCGAACAGGCCCATGAGGCCGTAGCGCAGGGTGTGGCACCACATCATATCGGGCAGCAGGGCCTTAAGGCCGATGCGGATGGCCATGATAAGTGCAAAGCCCAAAATGAGCCGCAGCGCCCCGCCGAAGAAGCCATTGGCGGAGCGGAACTCCACCAGGCCGTCCTCCAGCCACATGCCCAGTACAGCGCCCACGCCCATCGCCAGGGTTTTTACGCTGTCGCCGGAGGGGCTGACCAGCAGCATCAGGCCGGAAAGCAGCACAGCGGCGGCCATCAGCAGCAGGCGGTGCTGATAAAAGCGGCGGAACAGCAGCCCGCACACCCAGGCGCACAGCAGGCCCAGCACCGCGCCCACAATGGTATCGGTGGGGTAATGGACGCCGAGATAGACCCGGGAGAGCATGACCAGCAGGATGACCGCGATGCCGCAGACTTTGATTCCGAGCTTGCGGCCATTGATAAGGCTGCCGTAGATGCTGCCGGCGGTTTGGCTGTGGCCGCTGGGGAAGGACCAGGAGGAAGAAAGGTGCTCAGTATCCACCAGCAGGCCCTTTACCTTGACATAGCGCAGGTCGCTGAACTCGTCATTCAAAAACGGGCGGGGACGGCAGATGATATCCTTGAGCAGGCCGTTGAGGCTCATGGCGGTGTAAAGGGAGAACAAGAGATATTCGCCGATCCGCTTATCCCAGCACCAGTACACGGCAATGAGCAGCAGAATAGCGAAGGTCTCCTCGCCCAGGAAGGTGAACACCAGCATGATCTTATCCATCATGGCGCCGCTTAGCTGCTGGATGACGGCCATCACAGCGTGATCGAAGGGCTGGCAGAGCTGCAAAAGGGTGGCCATAGAAGAACTCCTTTCGGTCGCTTTGATTTTTGTAAAAGACGGCAGACTGTGGGTAAGTCTGCCGCCGGGGGTGCGTGATTTTACAGAATGACCTCGCCGTAGACTTCACCGGAGCAGCCGGCAGCATTGGCTTCATCGGTATCCAGGTGGCAGGCGGTGCCGGCCGTGGGGGAAACACGGCAGATGACATCATCGAACACCAGACTGCGGCTATCGGAATCAATTTTCAGCCGGACGATCTGCTTATCCTTAACGCCGAACTTCTCGCCATCCTCCGGGGTGAAGTGGATGTGGCGCTTGGCGACGATAACGCCTTCCTTCAGTTCGATCTCGCCCTTGGGGCCAACCAGACGGCAGCCGGGGGTACCGGCCAGGTCACCGGATTCCCGCACGAAGGGGGCGATGCCGATGGAACGGGCGTCGGTCATGGAAAGCTCGACCTGGGTCTGCTTGCGGACGGGGCCGAGAACCGAGATCATGCCCATGGACTTTTTGGGGCCGATGACCTCGACTTTTTCATTGGTGGCAAACTGGCCGGGCTGGGAAAGCGCTTTTTTGAAGGTCAGCTCGAAGCCCTCGCCGAACAGGGTCTCCAGATCCTGCTGGGAAAGGTGCAGATGACGGGCGGAAGTTTCTACTAATATTTTTGCCATAGGGGGATGCCTCCTTATTGTCGCATACTTTTTTGTCCATAATATTATAACACCCATGTTCTATTTTGCAAAGAGTCTAATTATCTGATATAATAGGTTTATCGAAAAATTTACAAAAGGAGGCGACACCCATGATGGACTGGGAAAGCCTGAGAGATACCGCGCTGCACTGCACCGCCTGCAAGCTGTGCCAAGGCCGGCACCATGTGGTCTTTGGGGTGGGCAACCCCAAGGCAGAGATCATGTTCATCGGGGAGGGGCCGGGCCAGCATGAGGACGAGCAGGGAGAGCCCTTTGTGGGGCGCAGCGGCCAGCTGATGGATAAAATGCTGCACTACATCGACCTAGACCGCAACCGCAATATCTACATAGCCAATATAGTAAAGTGCCGCCCGCCGCAGAACCGCGACCCGGAGCAGGAGGAGATCGCCGCCTGCATGGGCTACCTGCGCAACCAGGTGGCGCTCATCCGGCCCAAGATCATTGTGTGCGTGGGGCGCATTGCCGCCATGACGCTGATACAGCCGGATTACAAGGTAACACGCCAGCATGGCGAGTGGATCCAAAAAAACGGGGTGTGGATGATGGGGACATTCCACCCGGCGGCACTGCTGCGCAACCCCTACAATACCAAAAACGGCTTCGCGGATTTTCTCTCGCTGCGGGAGAAAATACAGGAGCTGGGGATAAAGATATGATCTTTGCACCGGGAGGGCCTGCGGGCCCTCTTTTTTTGTGGCTTTCGCACGGGTGAGCGAAGGGGGCAGGCAGCCCGCAGGGCCGGGCGCCGCAGGCGCCCGTGGGGCGGCGAAGCCGCCCTAAAACCGTCCCGGAGGGACGGTTTGCCCTGCGGGCCGAACCGGCACCCTGCAGGAACCTGGGGCAACATCCACCGGGGCGGCATAGAATGGCACCAGCGGGCGCGAACGCCATACCCCGCCGAAAGGAGCCTTTTCATGGAAAAAACGATCCCCTGCCGCTGGTTTATGGGGTGCAATTCCCAAAACGGGTTTTATTCGCTGTTCGGGCAGTTCACCCGGCCGGAGGAGGGCTGGCGCTGCATCCTCATCAAAGGCGGGCCGGGCACCGGCAAATCCACCCTGATGAAGCGGGTAATAAAGCTGGCCCTGCAGCGCGGCCAGCCGGTGGAGGAGATCCACTGTTCCTCCGATGCCGCCAGCCTGGATGGGGTCATTCTGCCGCGGCAAAAGACGGTGCTGCTGGATGCCACCCCGCCCCACGCGCTGGAGCCGCAGTTCCCCGGCGCGGTGGAGCAGCCGTTTTCCCTGTGTGGGTGCTGGAATGAGGCGCTTTTGTATGCCCGGCGGGAGGAGATCGTCCGACTGGGGCGGGAGATCAGTGGGCTGCACTGGCAGGCGGTCCGGTATCTTTCCGGGGCGGGGGCCCTGCTGGGGGAGGTGCGTCGGCTGGCGGCGGAGACCCTGAGCCGGGAAAAAATTGAGCTCTATGCGCGGCGGCTGGCCGCCCGGGAGCTGCCTGACCGGGGCAAACCGGGCAGCGAGGCGCTGCGGTTGCTCTCCGCGGTGACCGACCGGGGCACTATTTTGTTTCATGAAACAATTTCGACGCTGTGCGAGCGAATTATCTGCCTGGAGGACCCCTGCGGGGCAGCGGCCGCGGCACTGCTGCCCCGGCTAAGGGATGAAGCAGTGGCACGGGGGTACCATGTCATCAGCTGCCCCTGTCCCCTCTCCCCCGAAAAGCTGGATCATCTGCTGATCCCGGAAGCGGGGCTGGCCTTTGTGACCAGCAACAGCCTGCACCGGGTACCGCTGGCGGGCCGGGCCATCCATGCTCAGCGTTTTACCGATGATGGCAGCGCCATAAAATCCCAGCGGGTACGCATCCGCTTTTTGCAAAAGACAGCCGCGACACTGCTGCGGCAGGCGGAGCTGGCCATTGCCGAGGCGCACCGGCGGCACGATGAGCTGGAACAGTACTACATCGAGGCAACGAATTTTGCCGAAGTGGACCGCCTGGCGGAGGGCCTGCTGAAAAAGCTGGCGGCGGAAATGTAGCTTGTGCCGGGAGCGGGGCGGGCCACAGGCCCGGCGGCGCAGCCGCCGACACGGGCTTTGCCCGTGTGCCCGCCTTCGGCGGGCGGCCTGCGGCCCGCCTCCCCTGCCCCCTGCGCAAACCAAAAAAGCAGGAGCCTGCCCTCAACGGCAGACTCCTGTTTTATTCCGTTACTTATCGCTGAAGCAGTCCCTCAGCCGTTCCGTAAAGCTCTTGCGTTTCTGGTAGTTCTTGTCGCTCAGCGCCGCGTCAAATTCCCGCAGCTTATCCTTCTGGGCCTTGGTCATGCTCTTGGGCACTTCCACCACCACACGCACATACTGGTCGCCGCGGCCGCGGCCGTTCAGAGCGGGTACACCCTTATCCCGCAGGCGGAATACCGTCCCGCTTTGGGTGCCCTCCGGCACATGGTAGCTCACTTTGCCATCCACGGTGGGGACTACAATGTCATCACCCATAGCCGCCTGGGCAAAGGTAATGGGGATCTCGCACCAGATATCATAGCCGTCACGCTCAAAGAGCGGATCGGGCCGGACGCTGACTGTTACACGCAGATCACCGGTGGGGCCGCCATTGCGGCCGCTGTCGCCCTGGCCGCGCACCGCTACGGTCTGGCCGTCATCAATGCCGGCAGGGATATTGACGGTCACGGTCTTGCTGACCTTGACACGGCCCTTGCCGCCGCACTTGGGGCAGGGCTCCTTGATGATGCGTCCCCGGCCGCCGCAGCGGGCGCAGGGCTGCTGCATCTGCATTACGCCGATGGCGGTCTGACGCCGCACGGTCACCTGGCCGGCGCCGTGGCAATCGGGGCAGGTTTCGGGGCTGGTACCCTTCTTGGCGCCGCTGCCGCCGCATTCACTGCAGTTTTCCAGGCGGGAAACCTTAATATCCCTGGTGCAGCCCTTTACCGCCTCCATAAAGGAGATGGTAACCTGCGCTTCCCGGTGCTCGCCGCGGATGGGCCCATTGGGGTCCCTTACCCGGCCGCTGCCAAAGCCGCCAAAGCCGCCTCCGCCGAAGATATCTCCGAACAGGTCGCCCAAATCGCCAAAGCCACCGAAGCCGCCGCCAAAACCGCCTGCTCCACCGGTCGCACCGCCGCCATAGCTGGGGTCCACTCCGGCAAAGCCGAACTGATCATACCGCTGGCGCTTCTCCTTATCGGAGAGCACCTCGTATGCCTCGTTGACCTCCTTGAACTTGGTCTCAGCCTCCTTATCGCCGGGGTTCAGGTCAGGATGGTATTTCTTTGCCAACTGTCGGAATGCCTTTTTTATTTCATCCTCGCTGGCGCCCTTTTGCAGGCCCAGCACCTCATAGTAATCTCTTTTCTCTGCCATTCATCTCACCCTTTATTACAGGATCATGCAGAGAAAATGGTTTTATCCTCTGCAAGCAGGACAGCGCAGCGGCAAAACTGCCTCTGCGCGCCCCATTACAATTTGTTTTTCGGTTAGTTATCGTCTACCTCACGGTAATCGGCGTCTACCACGCCGTCATCGGGGGCAGCGCCCGCACCGGCCGCACCGCCCATATCGGGGCCGGCGGCACCGGCAGCACCGGCATTGGACTGATATACCTTACCGAAGATCTCCATGGAAACCTTGGCCAGGTCATCGGTGGCCGCCTTGATCATCTCGTCATCGGTGCCCTTCAGCGCTTCCTTTACGGCCTCGGTCTTTTTCTCGATGGTGGCCTTATCCTCAGCGGAGATCTTATCGCCCAGATCCTTTACGGTCTTCTCGGTCTGGTACACGATCTGATCGGCGTTATTGCGGGTATCAATGGCCTCACGGCGCTTCTTATCCTCAGCAGCGTACTGCTCGGCTTCCTTCACGGCACGCTCCACATCGTCCTTGTTCATATTGGTGGAGGAGGTGATGGTGATGCCGGTCTCCTTGCCGGAACCCAGATCCTTGGCGGATACATGGACAATGCCGTTGGCATCAATATCGAAGGTCACTTCGATCTGCGGAACGCCGCGGGGAGCGGCGGGGATGCCGGTGAGCTGGAAGTTGCCCAGAGTCTTATTATCGGCAGCCATTTCACGCTCGCCCTGCAGTACATGGACCTCAACAGTGGTCTGGCCATCGGCAGGGGTGGTGAAGATCTGCGTCTTCTTGGTGGGGATGGTGGTATTGCGCTCGATGACCTTGGTCATGACGCCGCCCAGGGTCTCCACACCCAGGGACAGAGGAGTAACATCCAGGAGCAGCAGGCCCTTGACATCGCCGGTGAGAACACCGCCCTGCAGGGCAGCGCCCAGGGCCACACACTCATCGGGGTTGATCCCCTTGAAGGGTTCCTTGCCCATGAAGTTCTTGACAGCTTCCTGGACAGCGGGGATACGGGTGGAGCCGCCTACCAGCAGCACCTTGCCGATATCGGAGGGCTTGAGGCCCGCATCGGAAAGGGCATTGCGTACCGGGCCCATGGTGGCTTCCACCAGATCGGCGGTCAGCTCATTGAATTTGGCGCGGGTGATGGTCATATCAAAGTGCTTGGGGCCGGTGGCATCCGCGGTGATGAAGGGCAGGTTCACATTGGTCTGGGTCATGCCGGAAAGGTCGCATTTCGCCTTCTCAGCAGCCTCCTTCAGACGCTGGTGCGCCATCTTATCCTTGCGAAGGTCGATGCCGTTGGTCTTCTGGAAGTCATCGGCCATGTAGTTGAGCAGGCGCTCATCAAAGTCATCGCCGCCCAGGTGGTTGTTACCGGCAGTGGCCAGTACCTCCTGTACGCCGTCGCCCATTTCGATGATGGAAACATCGAAGGTGCCGCCGCCCAGGTCGTAGACCATGATCTTCTGCTCGTTTTCCTTATCGATGCCGTAGGCGAGGGCAGCCGCAGTCGGCTCATTGATGATACGCTTGACCTCCAGACCGGCAATCTTGCCGGCGTCCTTGGTGGCCTGGCGCTGGGCATCGGTGAAGTAGGCGGGAACGGTGATGACCGCTTCGGTGACCTTTTCGCCCAGGTAGCCCTCGGCATCGGTCTTCAGCTTCTGCAGCACCATCGCGGAGATCTCCTGCGGGGTGTACTGCTTACCATCGATGTTCACCTTGTAATCGGTGCCCATGTGACGCTTGATGGAAGAGATGGTCTTTTCGGGATTGGTGATAGCCTGGCGCTTGGCCACCTGGCCTACCAGACGCTCATTGTCTTTGAATGCTACAACAGAGGGGGTCGTGCGGGCACCCTCGCTATTGGGGATGACGACGGCTTCGCCGCCTTCCATAACGGCTACGCAGGAATTGGTGGTGCCAAGGTCGATGCCGATGATCTTACTCATAATCTATTCCTCCTAAAAACTACTGTGAATTGGTTTGATTTATGTGAATTTGAATTGCTGACTTAATTTAATTGGCCTGCTGCACCATGGCATGCCGCAGGATGCGGTCTCCGCGGCGGTAGCCGCTTTGGAAGACCTGCGCCACCACATTTTTGCCGAGGGATTCATCCTCGATGTGCATGACGGCATTGTGCAGATTGGGGTCGAAGGGCTCTCCGGCTTTTCCGAAGGTCTCCACGCCCATCTTCTTGAGATATTCCTCGAAGCCCGTCTGGATCATCTTGATGCCAGTGAGATAATTTTCATCGGCACAGGGGGTATCCAGCGCCCGCTGGAGGTTATCCAGCAGCGGCAGCAGCTCCTTTAGGGTATTCGCTACTGCATCGGGATAGACATTTTCGCGTTCCTTTTGGGTGCGGCGGCGGTAGTTATCGTACTCGGCCATCAGGCGCAGGTATCGATCCTCCAGCTCCTTTTTTTCGGCCTCGCACTTTTCCAGCGCTTCCGCTTCCTTGCTCTTTTTCTTTTTGCCCTTTTTCTGCTCCGGGGCGGCTTCTTCGGCCGGCTCGGCGGCTTCGGCCGTTTCCTCCGTCATCAGCTCTTCCTCGGGGGTGGTGTTTTTGTTTTCCTGATCCACAGGGTCTCTCTCCTTTCGCGGTTTACAGGCCGTTATTCAGTGTATCGCTCAGCATCCGGCTCAGCATCCCGGCAAAGTACTCCACATGGGGGATGAGCCGGGCGTAATCCATGCGGACGGGACCAACCAGCCCCAGGGCGCCGATGGAATCCTCACCGATGCGGTAACGGGCAACGATCATGGAGGAATTCTCCATTTCGGGGCGGGCATTTTCCCGCCCCACGCTGACAAACAGGTCATTTTCCCGGCTGCCAATGATCCGCAGCATTTCCTCGCGGGAATCTAGCAGACGGTACAGCCGGTCGGCCACATTTCTCAGCTCTGGATGTTCCAGCAGATTCCCCGTGCCGCTGCGGTACAGGGCACCTTCGCAGGCTTCCCGGCACAGCTCGTAAATAGCGGCCAGAAGCGGCGCAAAGATATCGGTGTGCTCACCCAGGGTAAAGGCCATCGAATTGATGTACTGGGCGGTGATCTCATTGAGGCTGCGCCCGGCCAGGCGGCCATTGGCGAAGCTCTGGAAGAAGTCCACCACATTGGGGGTCAGATTGAAATTGACCCGGCAGACCTTATTTTTCACCATCCCGTTGCTGCACAGCAGCAGGATAACGACGGTATGCGCCGTGGCCGGAATGATCTCAATGCGCTTGACAAAGAGGCTCTGGCGGGAGATGGTGGTGGAAATGGCAAAGCAGCCGGTTTCCTTGGCCAGCATCCGGGTGGCGCCTTCCAGCACGCGGTCGGGGTCGGGGTCGCAGTAATTGAACAGGGCGTCAATCTCGCCGCGGGCGGCGTCCTCCAGCGGCTGCGGCTTCATCAGGTGATCGAGGTAGTAGCGCAAACCGCGGTGAGTGGGGATGCGTCCGGCGGAGGTATGGGGCTGCTCGATGTAGCCCTGCTCGCTGAGGTAGGCCAGGTCATTGCGGACGGTAGCGGAGGAGACAGTCTCCTCCAGCATGGCGGCGATCATCTTGGAGCCGATGGGCTCGCCGGTGCGGATGTAGCTTTCCACCACGCAGGTGAGAATCCTGCTTTTTCTCGGATCCAGCTCCATATTGCTCCCTCCTTTTTAGCACTCACTCACTTCGAGTGCTAACGATTATTATTGTACTCACTTTTTCGCGGTTGTCAATAGGGTTCACAAATAATTTACAACTATTTTTCGCAGTCACCGTTGCAGAGTGCTAAGCGCATGCTATAATGAGAAAAAGCTGCCCGGCGGGCTTCCCGCGCGGGTTTAGCGTACATGGGTGCGCGTACGCACACGCCCGCGCGCGTGACAGTTTATAAAAAAGGATCTGACAAAAATGCTGCAAAGCCTGCTGCGAAACAAATGGTTTTATCTGTTCTGCATATCCATGCTGCCGGTGGTGGAGCTGCGGGGCGGCATCCCGGCCGGGGCTGCCATGGGGCTGTCCTTTTGGCCGGTGTACCTCACCTGCGTACTGGGCAACCTGCTGCCGGTACCGTTCCTTATCTTATTCGCGAAAAAGATACTGGAGTTTCTCTCTACCCTGCCCCGTATCGGCGGATTCTTCCAGAAAATCATCCGCCGGGCGGACCAAAAAGCGGCCGAGATCGGTCATTACGAAAAATGGGGGCTGTTCCTCTTTGTAGCCATTCCGCTGCCGGGCACCGGCGCCTGGACCGGTTCACTGGTGGCGGCGGTGCTGCGGATGCGTATCTGGCAGGCGTTCCTGGTCATCACGGTCGGGGTACTGGTCAGCGGATTCATCACCGGCGGGATCGCCTATGGGCTGTTTACCGCGCTGGCATAATATAATAATATATATAAACGGAGAAGACCCCCTGCTTTCGCAGAGGGCCTTTTCCGTTTAGAGAGAAAATGAAAGAAGAATAAAGAGGAAGGCTGATTTATTCCGCCATGCCTTCACGGATGATCGCTTCCGCCTGGGCTGCTTCCGCTTTGGAAAGCTGTGGAGTACCAAGCAGGGGATATTCGATCCCCAGACTATCGTACTTTACCTTACCCATGGAATGGTAAGGCAGCACCTCCAGCTTTTCCATATTGGTCAGCGTCTTCAGGTAGCGCCCAAGGGCCAGCAGCTCCTCCCGCTGGAAGGTGATACCCGGCACAACGACATGACGGATCCATACCGGCTTGCCGATTCTTTTAAGGTATTCCGCGAAGGCAAAGACCCGCGCGTTGCTGTGGCCAGTCAGCTTTTTGTGCTCTTCATCAAACATATGCTTGATATCGAGGAGCACCAGGTCGGTAACGGCCATCAGCTTTTCGACTTTTTCGGTATGGTCGGGATCGAACAGGATGCCGCAGGTATCCAGCGCCGTGTGGATCCCGTTCTGCTTGGCTTTGGTAAAAAGCTCGGTGAGAAAATCAATTTGGAGCATCGGTTCGCCGCCGGTGGCGGTGATGCCGCCGGAGGTATAAAACTCCCGGTTGCGGGTGATCTTTTCGATGATCTCATCGGCGGTCATCTGGGTGCCGCCCGCCATTTCCCAGGTATCGGGATTGTGGCAGTAGAGGCACCGCATGGGACAGCCCTGGAAAAACACAACATAGCGGATTCCGGGGCCATCCACCGTGCCAAAGCTCTCAAGGGAATGGATGCGTCCAGTCAGTTCCGACATGGTAATCACATTCTTTCGTGGAAGGTGCGGGAGATGACCTCATCCTGCTGGGCACGGGTCAGCTTGATAAAGTTGACGGCGTAGCCGGAAACACGGATGGTCAGCTGCGGATACAGCTCGGGGTGAGCCTGAGCGTCCAGCAGGGTCTCGCGGTTGAGCACATTGACATTGAGGTGGTGCGCATGCTTGCCAAAGTAGCCATCCATGAGGCCGACGAGGTTGGTCACGCGCTGGTCATCGTTCTTGCCCAGGGCATCGGGAACGATGGAGAAGGTATTGGAGATACCGTCCTGGGAATCCATGAAGGGGATCTTGGCAACAGAAGCCAGGGAAGCAACAGCACCGTGGCTATCGCGGCCGTGCATGGGGTTGGCACCGGGCGCGAAGGGCTCGCCGCCCTTACGGCCATCCGGGGTGGAACCGGTATTCTTACCATAGCTGACATTGGAGGTGATGGTAAGGATAGAGGTGGTATGGATACCGTTACGGTAGGTGGGATACTCACGGATGTAGTTGATGAAGCGGTGCAGGATATCCTTGGCGATCTCGTCTACACGGTCATCATCGTTGCCGTACTTGGGATAGTCGCCCTCGACCTCGTAGTCAACGGCCAGGCCCTGCTCGTTGCGGATGACCTTGACCTTGGCATACTTGATGGCGGAGAGGGAATCGGCCACTACGGAGAAGCCGGCGATGCCGGTAGCGAACCAGCGGGTAACTTCCTTATCGTGCAGCGCCATTTCCAGGGACTCATAGCAGTACTTATCGTGCATGTAGTGGATGATGTTAAGGGCATTGACATAAACGCCGGCCAGCCACTTCATCATATCCATATACTTCTCCATGACCTCATCATAGTCGAGGTACTCGGAGGTGATGGGACGGTACTTCGGGCCGACCTGATGGCCGTTCATCTCATCCACGCCGCCATTGATGGCGTACAGCAGGCACTTGGCCAGGTTGGCGCGGGCGCCGAAGAACTGCATCTCCTTGCCGATACGCATGGAGGATACGCAGCAGGCAATGCCGTAGTCATCGCCGTGAACGGGACGCATGACGTCATCGTTCTCGTACTGGATGGCAGAGTGCTTAATGGAGATCTCGGCACAATACTTCTTCCAGTTGGCAGGCAGGTTGTGGCTCCACAGAACGGTGAGGTTGGGCTCGGGGGAAGCACCCAGGTTATCCAGGGTGTGCAGATAGCGGTAGCTCATCTTGGTGACCATGTGACGGCCATCGGTGCTCATACCGCCCAGGCTTTCGGTGACCCAGGTGGGGTCGCCGGCAAAGATGTTATTGTAATCGGGGGTACGGGCAAACTTGACCAGGCGCAGCTTCATAACGAAGTGGTCCACAAATTCCTGGATCTGCTCTTCGGTGAAGACGCCGTTGCGCAGGTCGCGCTCGGCATAGATATCCAGGAAGGTGGAGGTACGGCCAAGGCTCATGGCGGCGCCGTTCTGCTGCTTGACAGCGGCGAGATAGGCAAAGTAAACAGCCTGGATCGCTTCCTGAACATTAGAAGCGGGCTTGGAGATATCGCAGCCGTAAATACCCGCCATGGCTTTCAGCTCTTTAAGGGCACGGATCTGCTCGGAGAGCTCCTCACGGTCACGGATCACATCGGCCAGCATAACGCTGGGGGTGGTGGCCTTCTGGAACTCCTTGTCCTCGATGAGGCGGTCTACGCCGTACAGTGCCACGCGACGATAGTCGCCGATGATGCGGCCGCGGCCGTAGGCATCGGGCAGGCCGGTGATGACATGGCTGCTGCGGCAGGCGCGCATCTCGGGAGTGTAGGCATCAAACACGCCGGCATTGTGGGTCTTGCGGTGGGTGGTGAAGAACTCCTCCACCTCAGGATCCAGGTGATAGCCGTTATCCTCGCAGGCCTGCTTGGCCATGCGGATGCCGCCGTAGGGCATGAGGGCGCGCTTAAAGGGCTTATCGGTCTGGAAGCCGACGATGGTCTCCTTCTCCTTATCCAGGTAACCGGGGCCATGGCTGAGGATGGTGGAAACGACCTTGGTATCCATGTCCAGTACGCCGCCGGCCTCGCGTTCCTTCTTGGAGAGCTCCAGCACTTCGTTCCACAGGGCGGTGGTATCGGCGGTAGGGCCCTTCAGGAAGCTGTCATCACCATCGTAGGGGGTGTAGTTGTTCATGATAAAGTCACGAACATCGATCTCGGTTTCCCAACGGCCGCCTTTGAATTCTTTCCATTCGTTACGCATAATTTCGTTACCTCCCAGTTCATTTTCTCTTATTGGTTCGGGCTTTTGCTGTGCTTTATGCCGTCTTGGACACATTTTTCACAAGACTTGTGGACTGTGCACAGACCATGCCTTTTTTGTCATGCTTATTGTATTCTACTTCTCACAAGTTGTCAAGAGTTTAACAAGAGTTTATTCCGGAAATGTATTGCACTTATTCCTGAATGTTTATACTATACCATTTTAGTACAGTTTATGCAAGCAGCAAATCGCCAAAATTGCAAAGAAAAGCGGCATGCTTTTTACACATACCGCCAAAGAGCCTACTATTTTGCCGCCGGATTCATCACAAAAGAACTATCTTGCGGCATTATTTCCCTGTAAGGCCGGTGGGGATCACCGGGGTACGGGGGCGCTTCTGCTCCCGCACCAGCTGCCAAATGAGCTCCGGACTGATCGCTGGATTGATGGTGGTGCGGGCCTGCAAAGCCGCCAGCGCCGCACCCATGGCAAAGTCCATGGTATCCCCCAGCCAGTAGCGCTGCGTCGCGCTGTACAGCAGCCCCGCCATGAAGCTATCGCCCGCGCCGGTGGCGTTTTCCACCTGCTGCAGGGGACGGGTACGGCTCCACAGCCGCTGGCCCATGTTATCGGCATAGTAGCAGCCCCGGGAACCGGCGCTGATGATAACCCGGCGCACCCCCTGCGCCAAAATGCCCTCCGCTGCCCGGAAGTAGTCCGCCTCGCAGCGGATAGAACGGCCGGAAAGAATCTCGGCCTCCAAACGGTTGGGCTTCAGGGTATCGATGCCCCGCAGCACCGGACGCATCCGGCGGGCGTAGGCGGTAGAAACGGGATCGGCGAAGATGGGGACACTGCCCCCGAAGGTGCGGATAATATAGCGCAGCGTTTCCTGCGGCAGGCAACCATCCACCACGATAGCAGCCGCCGCTGAGAGCTTGTCCCGCATGGGTTCCAGCCGGGCAGGGGTCAGCTCCTGCAGAATGCGCATATCGCTGAGGGCGACGGCCATTTCGCCATCGCTGCGGTGGATGGAAACATAGGACGAGCTGTTTTTCCCCGGCAGGGTGATAAAGCTATCGGTGGCGATGCCGCATTCCCGGCACCAGGAGCGGATCTTTTCGCCGTACATGTCCTCCCCCACCGTGGTGATAAGGCGGGTAGGCAGCCCCAATCGGGCCGTATTCTCACAGACATTGCGGGTGACGCCCCCCACGGAAACCGAAAGGGTGCCGGGGTTGCTGTCCTCCATCACCAGTCTGGCGGCGCTTTCGCCCATGATATCCACATTGGCCGCGCCGATACCGACGATCTCTTTTGGCAAGGCGGTATCCTCCTTTGGATTTACTGCCCTATATTATACACCAAAAGGAGGGTTTTTCAAGGGGTGGAAATCCTGGTGGGTACGCGCGTGCCGGATGGGAAAGTCCGGTACAGAGGGAGAGCGGCGCAGCCGCGCGCCCTGCGGGCGCGCTCCCGGCCCTTTGGGCCGGTGTGGGCGGGGCTTTGCCCCGCCCGGCTGCGCCGCCTTGGCCTCTGTCGCCAGTTCCTCCCCAAACCGCAAAAAGCCGCCCCCGCGCAGGGAGCAGCCTTTTCTTTTACAGCTCTTTGTAGTAGGGACAGATATCCTCATAGTGCCCGTCCTTCATCCGGAAGCCCTTGGGAATGGTACCCAGCTGGATAAAGCCCAGCCGCCCGTAGAGGTGCCGGGCGTGCAGGTTGGTGGCCACTACGGCATTAAACTGCAGTACCCCAAAGCCATGCTTTTTGCCTTCCTTCAGGCAGTCCAGCACCAGCTTTTCGCCAATGTGCAGCCCACGGGCCTCTTTGCTTACCGCGTAGCTCGCGTTGCAAATGTGCCCGCAGCGCCCCACATTGTTAGGGTGCAGGATGTAAAGCCCCAGTACCTTTCCGGCTTCGTCCTCCGCCACACCGCACCAGCTCTGCCCGGCAAAAAACTCTCTGCCGCTTTCCTCGGTCAGCAGCTCCTCCTGCGGGAAGGCAATCCCGTCCTCCACTACCTCATTCCAGATGGCTACCATCAGCGGCAGGTCCCGGCTTTCATATCCTCGTATCGTGATCTGCATGGGCCCAGCCTCCTTTTCGCTTCCTCGCCGATTCCTGCCCGCCGCAGGATACGGCCCCGCAGGGCGGCGCTTCGCGCCGGGACGGCCTGCCGGCCGTCCCCGCGGCTTCGCCGCGGCCCCTGCGGGGCTGCTTTGCGCTCCGCCGGCTTTTCAGCCTCGCCTTACTGCTCCATCAGCCCGGTGATCAGCCGGCACAGCTCGGCCGGCTCCTCTATCGGCACGCCGCCGATGAGACATCCCTCGGCATACAGCAGCTTTGCGTAGTCCGCCAGCTTTTCCTTGTCGGTCACGGCGTATTCCTTCAGCTTGGCCGTTACCGGGTGGTCGGGGTTCAATTCCAGCACCACATCCGCCTTAAAGCGGTTCTCCCGCCCCGGCATGGCGTTCAGCGTCTGCTCCATCTCCATCGAAAGCCCGCCCTCGGTGGAAAGACATACCGGGTGGGATTTCAGCTTGTCGGTAAAGCGCACGGCATGTACCTTTTCGCCCAGCGCCTCCTTCATCGCCGCAAAGAGATCAGCAGCCGCCTCATTTTCCTCGGCCAGCGCCTTCTTCTGCTCCTCGGTGGAAAGATCGATCTCATCGGTGCGGATATTAAGGAACTTCTTGCCGTCATACTCCCGCAGCGTCTTGATGGCAAATTCATCCACCTGCCCGGTCATATACAGCATCTCGTAGCCAGCTTCTTTTATCTGGTCGGCCTGCGGCAGAGCGTCTATTGCCTCTACCGTGCGGCCGCAGCCGTAGTAGATGGCCTCCTGGCCCTCCTTCATACGGCCCACATATTCCTTCAGGGTCGTCAGCTTCTTTTCGGTGGAGGAATAGAACAGCTGCAGATCCTGCAGGGTGTCCTTGTGCATGCCGTAGTCCATGCACAGGCCGTAGGTCAACTGCGTGCCAAATTCCTTCCACAGCGCCTCATATTTCTCACGGTCGTTTTCCAGTAGCTTTTCCAGCTCGCCTTTAATGCGCCGCTCCAGCGCCCGTTCAATGAGCTGCAGCTGCCGGTCATGCTGCAGCATCTCCCGGCTGATGTTCAGGGAAAGATCCTCGCTGTCTACCAGGCCCCGCACAAAGCTGAAATAGTCCGGCAGCAGGTCGGCACACTTTTCCATAATAAGCACGCCGCGGGAATAAAGCTGCAAGCCCTTCTCATAGCTGGTGGAGTAGTAGTTCATCGGGGCATGGCTGGGGATAAACAGCAGGGCGTTAAAGGTGGCGTTGCCCTCCGTCCGGGTATGGATCACCACCGCCGGGTCTTCATAGTCGTAGAATTTGTTCTTATAGAAGTCATTGTACTCTTCCGGCTTTACTTCGCTCTTTTGCTTGCGCCACAGCGGGATCATGCTGTTTAGAGTGGTTTCTTCCCACACCGTTTCATACTCCGGCTTTTCGGGGGCTTCTTCGCCCTCCGGCACCGCCTTTTGGCGGTACTGCGGCATCATCAGGGTGATGGGATAGCGGATATAGTCGGAATACTTTTTCACCAGCTCGGAAAGGCGGTACTCCTCCAGGAATTCGCTGTATTTTTCATCCTCGGTGTCATCCTTCAGGTGCAGGGTGACGCGGGTGCCCCTCCAGTCCATTTCGCAGGGCTCTATGGTGTAGCCATCGGCACCGCTGGATTCCCACCGGCTGCCGGTTTCCTCGCCCCAGGCGCGGCTTTCCACCGTTACATGGTCCGCCACCATAAAGGCGGAATAGAACCCCACGCCGAACTGCCCGATGACTTCCACATCCTCGCCGGTCTCGTTTTCCCGCTTAAAGTCCAGGCTGCCGCTCTTGGCGATGGTGCCCAGGTTCTTTTCCAGCTCCTCGGCGGTCATGCCGCAGCCGTTATCGGTGATAGAAAGCAGCCGGTTTTCCTTATCCACCGCCAGCGCTATTTTGTAGTCGCTGCGGGCCAGCGTCACGCTGTCATCGGTCAGCGAGCGGAAATACAACTTATCGATGGCATCGCTGGCATTGCTGATAAGCTCCCGCAGGAAGATCTCCTTGTGGGTGTAAATGGAATTGATCATCATGTCCAGCAGCTTTTTGCTTTCGGCCTTGAACTGCTTCGTTCTCATGGTCACAGGCTCCTTTGCTTCTTGTTTTATCTTTTCGCGTCCGCTCCGGCAACCGGATAGATCGGTTCCGGCGGTGTCGCTGGCGTCGCAAGGCATCAGCCCGTCTTCGCCGGGCAAGAGCCTTCCTTCCGCCGCTCCTTGCCGTACCTCGATCTCTCCGGCCGCCCGGGGCAGCCGCTATCCATTTTTGTTACATAGCCACCAGCTTTTCGCCGTCGTAGTCCACCGTAATGGCAGTCTCGGGGGCGGGGTCCTCAGCAATGATCCACCGGGCCAGCAGTGTCTCCACCTCGGTCTGGATGAGCCGCTTGAGCGGCCGCGCGCCGTAAATGGGGTCGTACCCCTTGGCAATGAGATAATCCTTGGCCGCGTCGGTCAGGGTGACGGTCAGCTGCCGCTGGGCCATCCGCTTCTGCAGGTCTGCCGCCAGCAGATCCACGATGCCGCGGATGTTTTCCTTGGTGAGGGGCTTGTAGAAGACGATCTCGTCCAGCCGGTTCAGGAACTCCGGACGGAAGCTGCGGCGCAGCAGCTGGGTCACGCCGTCGCGGGCCTCCTCGCTGATCTCGCCGTTTTCGCCGATGCCCTCCAGAATGAGGTCGGAGCCCAGGTTGGAGGTCAGGATGATGATGGTGTTCTTAAAGTCCACCGTGCGCCCCTGACTGTCGGTGATCCGGCCGTCATCCAGTACCTGCAGCAGCACATTGAACACATCGGGGTGGGCCTTTTCCACCTCATCAAACAGTACAACAGAGTAGGGACGGCGGCGAACCGCTTCGGTCAGCTGGCCGCCCTCCTCGTAGCCAACATATCCGGGAGGCGCGCCGATCAGGCGGCTGACCGAGTACTTCTCCATGTACTCACTCATATCGATCCGGACAATGTTGTGCTCATCGTCAAAGAGCGCCTCGGCCAGTGCCTTGGCCAGCTCAGTCTTGCCCACGCCGGTAGGACCGAGGAACAGGAACGAGCCGATGGGCCGCTTGGGGTCCCGAATACCGGCCCGGCTGCGCAGGATGGCATCGGAAACCTTGGTCACGGCTTCATCCTGGCCAATAACACGGCGGTGCAGGATATCCTCCAGGTGCAGGAGCTTTTCGCGCTCGCCCTCCATCAGCTTGGCCACCGGGATACCGGTCCAGCGGGCCACAATGCGGGAGATCTCCTCCTCGGTGACCTTGTCACGCAGCAGGGTGTCCTCCTTCTCCTCGGTCTCGCTTGTCTTTTCGGCCTCCTCCAGCTCCTTTTGCAGCTGGGGCAGTTTGCCGTATTTCAGCTCGGCGGCCTTATTGAGGTCGTAGTGGTTCTGCGCCATCTCTATCTCGGCATTGATCTTCTCGATCTCCTGCCGCAGGTTCTGCACCTTGCCGATGGACTGCTTCTCGTTCTCCCAGCGGGCCTTCATGCCGTTAAACTGCTCCCGCAGCTCAGCCAACTCTTTCTGTACCTCCGCCAGGTGCGCCTGGGTCAGCTTGTCGGTCTCCTTCTTCATGGCCGCTTCCTCGATCTCCAGCTGCATGATGCGGTGCCGCAGCTCATCCATTTCGGTGGGCATCGAGTTCATTTCGGTCTTGATGAGAGCGCAGGCCTCATCCACCAGGTCGATGGCCTTATCGGGGAGGAAACGGTCGGTGATGTAGCGGTTGGAAAGGGTAGCGGCGGCGATGAGGGCGGCGTCCTGGATCTTCACGCCGTGGTACACCTCATACCGCTCTTTCAAACCGCGCAGAATGGCAATGGTATCCTCCACGGTGGGCTCGGCTACCATAACGGGCTGGAAACGGCGCTCCAGGGCGGCATCCTTCTCGATGTACTTGCGGTACTCGTTCAGGGTGGTGGCGCCGATGCAGTGCAGCTCGCCGCGGGCCAGCATGGGCTTCAGCAAGTTACCGGCATCCATGGCGCCGTCGGTCTTACCGGCGCCGACGATGGTGTGCAGCTCATCGATGAAGAGGATGATCTTGCCCTCGCTCTGCTGCACCTCGTTCAGCACGGCCTTCAGCCGTTCCTCAAACTCGCCGCGGAACTTGGCACCGGCCACCAGGGAGCCCATATCCAGCGAGAACAGGGTCTTATCCTTCAGGTTTTCCGGCACATCCCCGGCCACGATCCGCAGGGCCAGCCCTTCGGCAATGGCGGTTTTACCTACGCCGGGCTCGCCGATAAGGCAGGGGTTGTTCTTGCTCTTGCGGGAAAGGATGCGGATGACATTGCGGATCTCCTCATCCCGCCCGATGACGGGATCGAGCTTCTGGGCGCGTGCAGCCTCAGTCAGATCACGGCCGTATTTTTTCAGCACATCGTAGGTTTCTTCCGGGGTATCGCTGGTGACGGTACGGTTGCCCCGCACCTGCCGCAGCGCCGCCATAAATTTTTCCTTGGTGAGCCCTGCTTCCCGGAACAGGGAGCACAGGGTGTCATCGGTTTTCTCAAAGAGGCCGAGCATCAGGTGCTCGACGGAGGTGTACTCATCGTGCATCTCGCGGGCGATCTTTTCGGCCTCGTTCAGGGCTTGCTCCAGGTCGCGGGAGAGGTACATCTGCCCGGCGCCGCTGCCGGAAACCTGGGGCAGGCGCTCCACCGCGGCGGTGAGCTTCTGCCGCAGGGCGGCAGGCTCCACACCGGCCTTCTGCATCAGCTGGGGGATGAGCCCCTCTTTCTGCTCCAGCAGGGCAAGCAGCAGGTGCTCCTGCTCGATCTGCTGATTCTGCCGGGCGGAGGCCATCTGCTGGGCGGCCTGCACGGCTTCTACACTTTTTTGGGTGAATTGGTTGAGGTTCATAAAACATCCTCCTCACATGGTGAATTTGCTTGTTTTATACGGCGACATTCCGCCGCTCAAAGTATTCCCGGTACAGCCGTTCGATTTTCGCTTTTGTTTCGCGGGAATCCGGCTCCGGTTCCGAAAAATACAGCTTGAGGGCTGCATCGAAGGTGGCAATATAATCGGCGATGAGCTCGCCGAGAGCTTCGCTGCCCAGCAGCAGGCTTTGGGGGGTGGGGCTTTGCAGCATCAAAACCCGGAGATAGCGTTCGCCATCCACCAGGCTTTGTTGCCGTCCCAGGAAAACCGTTTCCACGGTATCCCACAGGCCGTAAAAATTGACCATGGCCATGATGAGCTGGGTATTCTGCGTCCGCAGCGAGACCCGGAGGGTGCCGATGGATTGATTATCCCGGCTGAGCTCCAGGCTGTAACGGACGGTGGGATTGTACTTGTAGCGCAGGGCCGTCCGGAGATTCATCATCCCGGCGGAGGCGACCTCCGGCAGCTGGAAGCCCGCAGCGGATTCGAAATGGCGGCGGATCTCCGCAAGGAGGTGACTCATGCGCTTTTCCGGGGTGATAAGACTGGCGTATTCGGCCAAAATCTGGTTGACCATATTGCTGCGGTTGGTGCCGCGCTGGTAGGCCAGCTTATCGATCTCATGCACCACATCCTCCGAGAGGACGAGGGAATAGACATTCTTTTTCATGCCGCCGGTTCACCTCCTTTTTCGGCTTGCAAGCTTATTGTAAACCGAAATGTGAAAATTGTCAAGCGATTTATATAAATTAAATTGCAAATTTTTTGTGAACGGCGGTTTGCGGCCGGCCGGGGAATGTGGTAAAATGGGGGGAGAATTCCGGTGGGGGAGAGGGCCGCGCCCGCGCCCGCAGGGCGCGGAAGGTGCGCGAGCGCAGCGAGCGCGTACGCGCGTGTAACGCGCGCGCGGCCCCCAAATCTGGATTTTGCAGGGAGTGGGGAAGGACAATGTGGGAAAAACTGAAGGCGACGGGGAAGCCCATCCTGCTGTATGGGATGGGGGACGGGGCGGAGAAGATAGCCGCCGAGCTGAAGAAGCGGGAGATCCCCATAGCGGGGGTGTTCGCGAGCGAGGGCTTCACCCGGGGGCAGGAGTTTGCAGGCTTTTCGGTAACGGACTACCGGTCGGCCAGGGAACGGTACGGCGAGATGGTGGTGCTGGTGTGCTTTGGCACCCACCGGCCGGAGGTCATGGCGCAGATAGAGCGGCTGGCGGCGGAGCAGGAGCTGTATGCCCCGGATGTGCCGGTGGCGGGGGAGGAGATCTTCACCCGGGAATACGCGAAAGCCCACCGGGAAGAGCTGGAGCGGGTATACGGACTGCTGGCGGATGATCACTCCCGGAAAGTGCTGCGGGATGTGGTGGAATATAAATTGACCGGTGATATTAAACTGCTGTGCGGGTGCGAAAGTGAGCCAAGGGAGGCGTGGGAGAACATCCTGCGGCCGGGAAAAGAGGAGCACTACATGGACCTGGGGGCCTACATCGGGGATACCATAGCGGAATTTATAGGGTATGCGGGGGAGTGGCGGCGCATCACGGCGCTGGAGCCGGATCCTGTGACCTTTGCGAAGCTGGAACGGAATACGGCGGAGCTGCATGATTGCATTCTGTACCGGCTGGGGGCGTACAGCCGATACGCGCGGCTGCCCTTCGCGGGTGGGGCTGGGCGTGGCTCCCACCTGGCGGCGGGCGGCGCCATGACCGAGCTGGACAGTGTGGATAACATCCTGTGCGGGCAGACGGTGAGTCTCATCAACATGGATGTGGAGGGGATGGAGGCAGAGGCGATAGCGGGCATGGCCAAGACGCTGCGGCGGCACCGGCCGAAGCTCCTAATCGCGGGGTACCACCGCAGCGAGGATCTGTGGCGGCTGCCGCTGGAGGTGCTGGCTATTCAGCCGGAATATAAGGTATATGTGCGGCATTACCCCTGCCTGCCAGCGTGGGATGTGAATTTTTACTTTGTGTAAAAATGGCGGTCGGCAAACTGGGCATACCGTAAAATAAAGGTAGGTGCAGGGGCAGGCGGCGGAGCCGCTGCCGGGCGAAGCCCGGCCTCCCGGCGCCCCGGCGGGGCGCCGGGGTACGCCCGCGAAGGCGGGTGTGCGGCGGAGCCGGTGGGTCTGCGGCAGGCGGAAAGAAGACCGAGAAAAATGGGATATGAACTGATCTACATAGATGAGCGGGCCGAGTGGCTGGAAAAAGCGGCGGCGTGGTTCCACCAAAAGTGGGGAATCCCGCTGGAAGCGTACCGGGAGAGCATGGAGGAGCGGGGGACAAAAATGCTGTACCTGCTGACCGACCATATCTGTTTTGATGAGCGGTATGGGTGGGAATACCTGTGTGATGCCATGGGCGAGGGAGAGGACAGCCCCAGCTGGATGTACCGAAAAAGTACGGAATAAATGGGCTTCTGCCTTGTAATAGGGCAGGAAATGTGGTAAAATATATGCTTGTGATTTGCGCCGCGGTGGAAAAGCGGCAGAAAATAAGTGCCAAAGGAAGGACGAAACACTGTGGCAAGTTTGAAAGAGGAAATCAGCCGGCGGAGGACCTTCGCCATTATCTCCCACCCGGATGCCGGTAAGACCACACTGACCGAGAAATTCCTGCTGTACGGCGGGGCGATTCAGCTGGCGGGTTCGGTAAAGGGGAAGAAAACCGCGCGCCATGCGGTTTCCGACTGGATGGAGATCGAAAAGCAGCGCGGTATTTCGGTCACCAGCTCGGTAATGCAGTTTGAGTACCAGGGGTATTGCATCAATATTCTGGATACCCCGGGACACCAGGACTTTAGTGAAGATACCTACCGCACCCTGATGGCGGCGGACAGCGCCGTGATGGTCATTGATGCGGCAAAGGGCATAGAGCCGCAGACCCGCAAGCTCTTTAAGGTGTGCGCCATGCGGGATATTCCCATCTTTACCTTTATCAATAAGCTGGATCGTGAGGCGCGCAATCCCTTTGACCTGCTGGAGGAGCTGGAGAAGGAATTTGGCATTGGCACCTACCCGGTGAACTGGCCCATTGGCTGCGGTGTGGATTTCAAGGGGGTATTCGACCGGGACCGCCGGGAGATTCTGGCCTTTAATGAATTCCACAACGGGCAGAATAAGCTGGCGACCATCGAGTGCGACATTACCGATACTGCGCGGCTGGATGAGCTGCTGGGGCCGTACCAGCGGCAGGCGCTGGTAGATGACATAGAGCTTTTGGACGGCGCGAGCTATGAATTTGACCTGGAGAAGGTGCGGCACGGCAAACTCAGCCCGGTGTTCTTCGGCTCGGCGCTGACCAACTTTGGCGTGGAAACCTTCCTCGAAAACTTCCTGAAGATGACGACGCCCCCACTGCCCCGCAAGACCGCCGATGGTGTGGTGGATCCCTTTGACGAGGGCTTTTCTGCCTTTGTGTTCAAAATTCAGGCGAATATGAACAAGAACCACCGCGACCGCATTGCCTTTATGCGGATCTGCTCCGGAAAGTTCCAGAAGGACACCGAGTACCTGCATGTGCAGGAGGGCAAGCGCATCAAGCTGGCGCAGCCGCAGCAGATGATGGCGGAAAACCGCGAGATCATAGAGGAGGCGTATGCCGGCGATATCATCGGGGTGTTCGACCCCGGCATTTTCTCCATCGGGGATACGGTGTGCGACCCCAAGATGAAGGTGCAGTTCGAGGGAATTCCCACCTTTGCGCCGGAGCACTTTGCGGCGATAGAGCAGGTGGATACCCTGAAGCGCAAGCAGTTTGTAAAGGGCATTACCCAGATCGCGCAGGAGGGTGCCATTCAGATATTCACCGAGCCGGGCGGCGGCATGGAGCGTGTGATCGTGGGTGTGGTAGGTGTGTTGCAGTTTGAGGTGCTGGAATACCGGCTGAAGAACGAGTACGGTGTGGCGATCCGCCGCAGCGACCTGCCCTATGGGTATATCCGGTGGATCGCAAGCCGCGACGCCGACCCCAAGACCATGACGCTGACCAGTGACACCAAGTGGGTGCAGGATCTGAAGGGCAACAACCTGCTGCTCTTCGCGAGTGAGTGGAACATCCAGTGGGCGCTGGAGCGCAACGAGGGCCTGCGGCTGACGGAATTTAACAGAGAATAAAAGAAAAGCGGCTCCGCAGGGGCCGCTTTTTGGTGGGATGGAAGAGAAACCCTGGTGGGTGGGGGAGGCCCGCAGGGCCGGCCGCCGCAGGCGGCCGTGGGCGGCCGAAGGCCGCCAAACCCCGGCGAAGCCGGGGTGCCCTGCGGGCCGTAAGCTTGCGGGCCGCGCAAACCGGCCGGAAGGCAGAAAAAGCGACCCTGTGACGGGTCGCTCTTTTGGCGCGGGGGAAAATTATTCGGCTACTACAATGGGGGCGTCAGGGGCGTTCTTGCGGACGCTCTCAATGCCATTGAGGCAGCTGGCCTTGGCCTTGTAGCCCTCGGAGGTGGCGATAATCTCGCCATTGCGGGCCTTGAGGCGGAAGCGGAACTCACCGGCTTTATCGGTGTAAACCTCAAACTTGGGGTTGGTGACGGTCTCGAAGCCCTCAACGGTCTGGTCTTCCAGCTTAGCTTCTACGGCATTTTTACGCACGCTCTCGATGCCCTTTTTGCAGGCGGCATCGCCGGAATATGCCTCGGAGGTGGCAATGACTTCGCCGTTGCTGGCTTTCAGGTCGAACTTAACGCCGCCGTTTTTGGTTTCCTTCATAACAAACTTGCCCATGTGACAGACCTCCTAAAAGAAGTTTCTTGGTACTTCTATGTTACATTGTTTTGGGTAGGAATGCAAGCAAATGAGCGAAATTCGCCGGGAAAAGGTTTTCTTTTGGGCAGAATCGTGGTAAAATAGGGACGGAATTCACAGCGAAAAGGAGTGACTGACCATGCAGATGGTGGAGATAAACAGCAAAAATGTGGATAGCATCACCCGGGAGGGCAAGACCTACCTGTATTTTACGGCGGGGTTCAGCCCCTTTGCGGCGGCCATGGAGCCGGTCTATCAGAAATTTTTGATGGAGGCGGAGCAATACGATGTGAAGGTGTGCCGCATCAATGTGACCGATGATATCGCGCTGGGGGAGCGCTTCCATGTGAAGGACCTGCCCACTATGCTGGTGTTCCGCGATGGAATGCGGGTGCACACCACCGAGGGTATTGTGCTGCCGGAGCATTACACCAATTTACTGAAGTTTTATTGAGAAAAAAGAAAGCCTGCCGCTTGGCGGGCTTTTTTAATAACCCGAAAGATGGGGACAGTGGGAAGGCGGGCGCGCCGCAGCGGGGAGGGCTGCCCGTCAGGGTCAGCACGACAAAAGCGGAGGGACGCCCGCCGTGGTGCGCGGATAGAAAGACTCTAAAAAGAGCCGGCCGGGGGAGAAAAAATGCGGTCAATAAGGGTGAGGTACCTTAACCCAAACGAAAGGAGGCAGGAGCATGAAGGACGAGGAAATTCTGCGGCTGTACAGGGAACGAAGCGAAACAGCTTTAACCGAAACCGAGCGGCAGTACGGCGCCCTGTGCGGCACCATCGCCCGAAATATCCTGCGGAACAGGCAGGACGCCGAAGAATGTGTGAACGATACATGGCACCGCGCATGGAACAGTATCCCGCCGGAGGAGCCGAGAAGTTTGGCGGCTTATCTGGGGCGCATTACCCGCAATTTGGCGCTGAACCGGCTGGAAAAGCAGAACCGACAAAAGCGCGGCGGCGGAGAAATGACGCTGATCTGGGAGGAGCTGGGCGAGATGCTGCCCGACCGGGACACCCCGGAGCAGCATTGGGAGCGCAGGGCCATAGCGGCAGCGCTGGAGCGCTTTTTGCGGGGGCTGACCCCGGAGGAACGGATACTGTTCCTCCGGCGGTACTGGTGGGCGGAGCCGGTAAAAACGGCGGCTGCACACAGCGGCATTTCCCCGCGGCGGGCCAGGAGCATACTGGAGCGGCTGCGGCGCGACCTGCGCAACGAGCTGGAAAAGGAGGAGATTACGCTATGAAGCGAAAGGAACTGTGGGAGCTGCTGGGCGAGGTCCCGGCAGATATGATAGAGGAAGCGAGCATTCCCCGCAAGGGAAACAGGGTGCTGTGGCTGCGGCGGGTACTGCCTCTGGCGGCCGCTGTGGTGCTGCTGACCGCTACGGCGGTGGCGGCGGGGAAATACTTTGGCTGGAAAGACATACTGGGTACCCCGACCAAGGGAGTGGAGGAAAACACCGAGCCGCTGGCGGTGCAGGTGGACGCCGGGGACATCACCTTTACGGTGACGGGGGCGCTGGCGGATGAACGGGTGCTGTACCTGCTGTGGGAGATGCGGGCGCCTGCGGCGATCTTCGGGGAGAGGAGCACCGTGGATGGCCGGCTGGACTTCGGGGAGGCGAGTGTGGATGCAGGCGGCGGGGTGATCTTCTCGGCGCAGCCCCCCAAGGGAAAAAGCAATATTCTGTGCGGCTATCTGGTGGCGGACTGGAACGACGCCATGCGGGGCAGCACCGCCCACCTGCGGGTAAGCGGGCTGGGACATCTGGAACGGACGGGAGATACCTTTATTGCGAAGGTGGATATGAAAGCGCTGTGCGACAGCGCTGTGCGGACGGAGGATGAGGTGTTTACCGAATGGCCGCTGGACTATGCCATGATGGTAAACGGCGGCGAGGGTGGCTATGAGGTGCGAAACACCGATGGCAAGGTCGTGCGCACCATTAATATGGCGTGCTATACGGATGGGAAGCTGTATATTATTGAGCATCATGATGATGGACACTATGAACCCGGCCATCCGCCCAGAGGATCGCTTTTTGATGGTACGGGGAACAGGCTGGTTGCCTGTGATGGGAATTATGGGATGGAGTACAGCCTGTTTATTTATGATGTGGCAGAGGAGGAACTGCCGAACCTGCAATATATTCAAGAGGGAAGATGGCAGCGGGTACCGGAGTATGGCGCCGAATGGGAGGTCAACTTCGATATTCCGCAAACAGTAGAGAGTGTGGAGCTGGAAAGCAAAATAAGCGGTCTGCAAATAGAGTGTTCGCCTGTTTCATTACAGATAAAGACAGAAAAGAAGACGGAAGATGCAGGTGTTTGTGAGATAGTGCTTGATGATGGAAGTATTGTAGAATACAGAAGTGTTGATGTTGTACAGGAAGGCAATTATTCTAACATTATACGGGTTTTTTCTAAATTCATAGATGTAAACAGTGTGAAATCTATCGAGTACAATGGACAGATAGTATATCACAGGTAAACACCGAAAAAGTGTGGAGGTGAGACCCGTGCAGAATTAACCGGAAAGTACGTAAAGTAAACAACACAGAAAACGACAAAAAGGAGAATAAAAATGAAGAAAGTAATTGCTCTTATCATGGCTGCTCTTTTCTGCCTGACCTGTATTGCTTATGCAGATGATACCGCAAGGAGGCAACCTGCAATCGAAATTTACGACTTTGATGGAAACCGTGTAGAAAACCCCGATTGGGATAACCTGTGGCAGTATGGCGCAGTATTTGATGTCAATGGCAACATAGTTCCGCAGACAAGGGGTGGAGACTATGTAAACAGTGAGATAAAGCTCGACCCTAATGGTGTTTGGGTTTCGTATCAGTATCGTGTTTCTTACGGAAATGCCATTCACGGGGGAGGAATATGCAAGCAAGGTGGAGTGAAAGTTGAAAAAGAGCTGGCACTTTCTGTTGGAGGAACACGCTCACAACTGGGTGGTAACTTTTTATCGACTACTGAAGACATAGCTATAACATCTTGGGAACAAAAGACAGAGGGAAGCGTTTACATCAACTTTGTGTATAGCAATTTAGCATCTAGTGCGAGAACTTTTAAGATTCATATTTGGACTTGAGTAAGAACACCCCCGGCCAAAACGGTCGGGGGCGATTTTATGGCGTTATGGGGTCAGCACAGGCTCATCAGGCGGATGTAGAACTCCACCGCGCGGCCGATGACCTCGGTGCGGATCCGCTCATTGTTGCCGTGGATGGTGCTGCGCTCCTCGGCGGTGAGATCCATGGCGGAGAAGCGGTAAACATGGTTGCTGACGGGGCCGTAATGACGGCTGTCGCTGCACTGTACCATCAGGTACGGGGAGACAAGGGAGCCTTGCCATGTGCCCGCTACGGCGGAGGCGACCTTATCCCATGCGGGGCAGTCGGTCTCACTGATGGGGCTGGGATTCATGCCCTCGACGCAGCGCAGTTTGACGGCGTCATTGCCGATGACCCCGCGGATGTATTCCATGGCGCTCTCCATGGTATCGGCGGGATTAAGCCGCATATTGCTGACCATGGAGGCGCTGGGCGGGATGACATTGCTGGCCTTGCTGCCCTGCATCTGGGTAAAGGCGACGGTGGTGCGCATCAGGGCGTTCAGCTCGCCGCCCTGCTTTTTGCACAGGTTATCCAGAATACCGCCGAACAGCCACAGGTTGGCGAAGATCATGCGGTAAAGGAAGGTGGAGTGGCGGCCGAGGGTATCAAACATCTTGGCGGCTGGGGCGGTGATGTGCATGGTAAAGGGGTGATTTTCCACCTTGCAGCAGGCATCCGCCAGTACTCCCACGGGGGTGTGGGGCTTGGGGGCGGAGGCGTGACCGCCGGCGGAGGAAACGCTGTACTCCAGATTCATCATGCCCTTTTCGGCAATACCGATGAGCGCGCAGGGCTGCTTGACGCCGGGGAAAACATCCTCGACCACCGCGCCGCCTTCATCCACCACCAGCTGGATATTGATATTGTGCTCCTGGAACCAGTGGACGATATTGACGGCGCCGGGGCCGTTGATCTCCTCCTGACCGGAGAAGGCAAAGTAAATGTCCTGCTCCGGCTGGAAGCCTTGCGCAATCAGATGATCGGCGGCAGTCAGCACGCCGTTAAAGGTGACCTTGGTATCAAGGGTGCCGCGTCCCCACAGCACGCCGTCCTCAATGATGCCCTCGAAGGGGGGCTTTTTCCAGTTCTCCTCCTCCACCGGGACAACATCAAAGTGCGCCATCATGACCGAAGCCTCATCGTGGGCCTTGCCCGCCCAGTAGAACAGCAGGCCGCGGTCCGGCAGGCGGGTGAGGGTGCATTTTTCATAAACATGGGGATATAATTCCGGCAGCAGGGCGATGAGCTTTTCAAATTCCGCCGGATCCTCCTTGGCGGCATCGGTGTAGCTGACGGTACGGCAGCGGATGAGCTGCTGAAGGTTGGTTACAGCGGCCTCTCGGTCAAATTCGACGGGGGCATAGGTCCTGAAGGCTTCGGCCTTGGGGTGGAACGCCGCGGTGCGCAGCAGCACCACAGCCAGCAGCAGGACGAGAACGGCCAATATGATATACAGAACGATCATGACAGAAAACCTCCTTGCAGTATTTTATGGGATCACAGGACTCCCTTTTTATACAGGATGCGGGCCACCCCCACGGTGAACAGCACGCTGACCGGCACCATAATGCCGACGGTGCTGGAATTGAGGGCGGGAACGAAGATGAAGAGAACCAGCATCAGGCAGATGGGAGCGATGGAGAGCTTGGCGTTCTTCGAAATAAACACCACACCCAGGCCGCCGAACAGGGCGGGCAGGATCTGCGCGAAGGCGGGGGCCAGGGCGGGGCTTTCCAACACCGGGGTGAGCGGGATGATGAGAATGACGCCCAGAATGATGATAACGGTGGTGACGATGCTGGAAACGGCAATGGCCACGGTGGAAACGATCTCGCCTTCCTCGCTGTTGGCTTTCACATCGGCCTGCTCCAGCGCGTTGAGGGCACAGGGGAGCTTGAGATTACTGATATTGCCGGTGACGAAGGAGAGGTAGCTGCCGCCTGCGCCCAGCATGGGCACATAGGTCAGCGTTTCAATAAATCCGACCGCCCAGTACATGGGGGCGGTGGCGATGAGGCCCATCAGGAGACCCTTGCCATCGGCAGGGGCGTGGAAGATGATAGAGACGGCGGCGGGGAACATCAGCAGCAGGACCATCATCGAAAGGTTCCAGACGCGGCCGTAGTGATGGACGGAATCCATATAAGTCATATTTGCTTTTTTCATGGTGTGATCCTCCTTTCCCTTAGGACAGCCAGCCGGTAATGGGAATAGCGGAGGCCATGCCGAGAATAAGACTCATCGGCAGGGCGTAATCGCCCACCCAATGCCAGCCGGTTTTTTTCATGATAAGGCCGCACAGCGCCATAATAACGGCGGAAACGATCATGACGCATACCGGGATAAGGCCGGAGGGATCGCCATGGAAGATGGTGCCGAAATCACAGAACACATAGCCGAGGAAAGCGGCGATCATACCGATGAACAGGGCGGAGGAGAGGATATCGCCCCAGCGCTTATCACGGTTTTCTATCTTGGTCATGCCGCCCTGCAACTTTTTACCGATGAGCGGTACCAGCCAGATGCCCAGCATGATGCTGATGGTCATGACCCAGGCGATGGTGACATACTGGGAAGCGGTAAGTGAGGAGACCTGACCGAACACCAGACCCATGGCGCTTTCGGCGTTGGTGGCGGCAATGGTCTCGTAGGAGAGGGAGCCAACCACCGAAAGGCGCAGCCAGGGCAGCGGCAGGCCGAGGTCCTTGGAGAGGGTGATGACGCTGATGACGATGGCGACGGCCGGGGCGATGGTGAAAACGCCGGCGGTGACCATGGTCTTGCGCAGCTTTTGCTGGTCCATGCCGATCTCCTTGCTGCGGCGGACGGCCCGCACCAGGAAAAAGACCGACTGCAGCAGCACGGCCAGAATGATGATCCCGGCCAGCACGAACAGGATGGGGCTATTGACGGAAAAATTCACACACTGTCACTCCTTTTGCAGAGATTTGGCAGGGGCGTACCGGAGCGGGGGAGGGCTGCCCGGAAGGGCTGGCCCGACCGTATCGGTGGAACGCTCCCTATAATGCAATATTTTAGCACATAAAAGGGCGAAAGGAAAGACAATGTTTACAGGGGATTGGCATTTGTTTTTGGAGGAGGTACACAAATGGAGGCGAGATAGGGTGCGGGCGCCCGCCATGCCCCCTGCAAAAAGCCCTAAATGGAAAAGCCGTGCCTGCCCCACAGGGGGAAAGGACACGGCTCTGCAAGAAAAATCAGATGTATTTCCACTGTTCCACATCAAAGACCCCGTGGGTGGTGATCTTGAGGGCGGGAATGACCGGCAGGCTCATAAAGGAGAGGGTCATAAAGGGATCGATGCCCGGGGAAACACCCATGCGGTGGGCGGCGGCCTTGGCCTGCTCCAGCAGGTCGTTTACCTCCTCCAGCGGGGCGTCACTCATTAGGCCGGCCACCGGCAGCGGCAGCTCAGCGATGACCTTGCCCTCGTGCACGACTACGGTGCCGCCCTGCATTTCGGCAATGCGGTTGATGGCAAAGGCCAGGTCGGCGTCATCGGCGCCCACGGCGATGATATTATGGGAATCGTGGGCAAAGCTGGTGGCCACAGCGCCCTGCCGCAGGCCGTAACCTTTAATGTATCCCAGGCCAATGTGCCCGGTGCCATGGTGGCGCTCCGCTACGGCGATCTTTAGGATATCATGGGTGGGATCGGGGGCAGCCGCCCGGCCCAGGTTCTGGGTGATGATTTCGCCCGGGACGATGCCGATGACCGGCAGATCTCCGGCGGCCAGCTGCTGCGGCGTGACCGGCGCAATGCGGAAGGTCTCGTGCGCGCGGCGGGAAAGGCTGGGCTCCACTGCGGGCGCGTCAAAGGGTAGAACCTCGCCATCCGCAAAGACGCAGCGGCCGCGCTTATACACCTCCTGGATATTGAAGTGACGGAAGTTATCGAAGACCACCAGGTCGGCCAGGTAGCCGGGGGCGATGGCGCCTTTGTTGTTCATCAGGAAATAGCGGGCTGCCTGATGGCTGGCCACCTTGATGGCAATGATGGGATCAACGCCGCAGGCAATGGCTTCCCTGATGATATAATCGATGTGGCCGCCCTGCAAAAGATCCAGGGGGTGTTTATCATCGGTGGCAAACATGCACCGGGAGTAGTACTGCTGATTGAGCAGCGGCAGGAGTGCCCGCAGATTCTGGGCGGCGGTGCCCTCCCGTATCATGATGAACTGGCCGAGCTGCAGCTTTTCCAGCGCATCCTGGCAGGTGCTGCACTCGTGATCGGAATAGACGCCGGCGGCGATATAGGCGTTGAGATCGGCGCCGGAGAGATCGGGTGCGTGGCCATCGATTTTTTTGTGGTGGGCCTGACTGGCCAGGATTTTGCTGATGACTGCTGGGTCGCCATTGATGACACCGACATAGTTCATCATTTCCGCCAGGCCAAGAACTCTAGAGTGGTCATACAGGTCATCGATGGCCTGATAATCCAGCGTGCAGCCGCTTTCATCCAACGGCGTGGCGGGCACGCAGCTGGGCAGCATAAAGTGGACATCCACCGGCAGGCCCTCGGTGGCCTCCAGCATATAGCGGATGCCATCCACTCCCATGACATTGGCGATCTCGTGCGGATCGGTGATGACAGTGGTGGTGCCGTGGCGGATGACCGCTCGGGCAAACTCGGCAGGGGAAACCAGGCTGCTTTCCAGGTGGATGTGGGCATCGATGAGGCCGGGGCAGACAAAGCTGCCGGAGACATCCACCTCTTTGCTGCCGTGGTAGCTGCCGATGCCGGCGATGAGCCCATCGGAAACAGCGATATCCCCATGGCAGAAGTCATTGCTGAACACATTGAGATAGGTGGCGTTTTTGAATACGATATCGGCAGGTTCCTCCCCGCGCGCCACGCGGATGAGGCGGAGCTTGCGCCCCAGCTTGCGCTCCACGCACTGGGCGGTGGTTTCATGCGGCTTCATGACAGTCCCTCCTTTTATTTATACTGGGTGTTTTTTTCGATGAGCTTTTGGTAGATACGGTCGCGCATCCAGGGTTCGGTGCAGGCGGCCAGCACCTCTCGCGGGGCGAACCACCGCACACCGCTGTTTTCATCGGGCTTTACCCGCAGCGGCTCGGTATCATCGGCTTCGATGAGATAGGTGCAATTGAGATGCAGGTGGGAGGGGACATACCGCTCTCGTTTTTCGTGTCCATCCACGGTAAGGATCTCGACCGAGAACAGTTCACGACTGACGGGGCGGAGCGTTTGCAGTCCGGTTTCCTCGGCTACCTCCCGCAGCGCCACCGCCAGAAGGTCGGTCTCGCCATCGGCATGGCCGCCCGTCCAGCTCCAGCTTTTATAGATATTGTGGTAGATCATCAGCACCTTATCCCGGGCGGGGTTCACCACCCACGCCGAAGCGGTAAAATGGGCGATCTCGTTCTGCCGGGTGAAGATATCCGGCAGCAGCAGCGCCTGCCGCAGCAGCGGAAGATCCCGCTGCTCCTGCTCATTGTAGGGCCGGTAGGCGGCAAGGCTGGCTTGCAGATCGTGTGGCATGGTGTTTCCCTCCTTGGCAGAGTGGATGCAGCGGGCAGGTATGGGGGCGCGGGGCAGGCCGCCCTGCGGGCGGCCTTACACGGCCCTACGGGCCGTGGCTCCGGCGCAGCCGGAGCGCCCCGCGCCCTGTGCCGCCCAGTCCGGTTCTGTCTCAAATTATACCACGGGCGGCACAAAGAGAAAAGCCCCCGAGGGGGCTTTTTCATTGCAGTAGGTTTAGTCGTGCCGAATGGCCTCCAAAGCGGAGATCTTAACAGCGCGGTTGGCAGGGATAAAACCGAAAACAACGCCGACCATCATCGAAAAGACCATCGCCACCAGCACCAGCCACCACGGAATGATGGAAACCGCCCCGCCGTTGCCGAAGCTGAGCCCCAGCGATGCCAGAAGGTTTGCTACGATCGGCACATTGTTTAACAGATAGCTGATCAGGAAGCTGAGCCCAACGCCCACCACGCCGCCGATCAGACCGATCATAGCGGATTCGGTGAGGAACATGGCGCGAATGGCGCCCAGCTCGGCGCCCAGCACCTTCATGACGCCGATCTCCTTGGTGCGCTCATAGATGGACATGACCATGGTGTTGGCGATGCCGATGGCGGCAACAAAGAGGGAAATGGCAGCCAGACCGCCCAGCATGGTCTGAATCATGGTAAGCTGCTCATCAAAGTATTTGCGGGTGTCCTCCATCGAGGAGCACTGGAAGCCCATATCGGTGATGGCCTGCTGCACTGCGGCAACCGATGCAGCGTCTACGCACTTGACCCGTACCTCATCATAGTTGGTGGTGTCTGGAGCCTTTTCACCGCTGATCTTGTAGTATTTCTGCTCCAGCGCCTTCAGCTGGTTGATGTCCATCAGGAGGCACTCACTGGTCTCCCAGCCCTTATTCCAGTCCTCCACCATCACGCCGGTCACATTGGGGGTGACCTCCAGGCCCTTTTTCGGGTTGCCGTTGTTGTCGTAGCTTTCGCTGTACAAAACCAGCTTATCCTTCATGATATCCACAAAGGGCTTTTTGGGGTTGCCCATGGCGTCGGTCTGGTTGCGATCCACATAGTTATTGCGTTTTTTCTTGGTATCCCGGAAGGAATACGCCACATTGGCGCCCGCCACCATGCTGTAATCCTTTTTGCTGTCTGCGAAGGAGGTGCCGTCGCTCAATTTATAGCCGAGAGCGTCAAACGCCTCGGGGTAGATGCCGATGATATTGGTATAGGCCGCATAGCGCCCGTTGCGGGATTTCAGCCGGAAGCTGACCCGGCTGCTGTAAAATGGGGTCGCGATCTGCACATGATCCATCGCCTGTATTTTGGAGAGGGCTTTATCGTCCAGCTTGGTCTCGCCTCCGCCGTAATTGTAGACATTGATGATGGTAAGATCGCCCCACTCTTGCAGCATCTGCATCATGGATTCCCGCGCACCGATGCCGAGTGAGACCATCAAGATGATGGCGCACACGCCGATGACAACGCCGATAACGGTCAGGGCGGTACGCACCCGGCGGCGGGTCAGGTTTCGCAGGCAGACGCTCAGAAGGTCAGATATCCTCATCTTCTTCTACGCTCTCCTTTTTATTTTTACGCAGCTTCAGGTACACGAATACGCCGGCAGCCACTACCACCACACCACCGATGACCCAGAACCACGGGAAGCCCGCAGGCTCTTCCATGCCGGGGTCCATGCCGGGATCCATACCGGGGTCGACGCTAGGATTGCTGGGACCCCATACATCCTCGTAGCTGGTCACCTGCGTGGTAAAGGGTACCGAAACGGTGCGCTGGTTCATGTTGGTATCCTCGTAGGTGATAATGACCTCACCCACCAGCTCGCCCTTTTCATTCCCGGTGATGTAGAAATCGGCGCTGGAGGTGGTGCCGGAGGCAAGATTGCCCAGATACTGCTCCTCGCCGTTATTGGAAAGCCCCTCGCAGTTCAGCTTGGCGGAAAGATTGTAGATATCGGTACGGCTCTTATTGACGAAGTTGACGGAGAGGTTATTTTCCTCGCCAATGAAGATCTGTTGGGGCAGGTCGATGCCGGTCACGGTAAAGCGGTCAACCTGCAGCACCGGCATACTGATGCTCTCGGTGGTCTTGGCGTTGCGGCGGATGCCGTTATCGAGATAGTCATAGGTGAAATCCACCGTCATGGAATGGGACTGGGCCGCCGCAGTGGGCTTCACGGTCACATTCACGGTCTTGGTGATGGTGCCCTCGGCTGCCAGCGATTCGATGTAGAAGGAATTGGAGCTGCTGGTCAGCATCATGGCATCGGGCAGGGTCATGGTCACCATCATGTTTTCCACCGCCATGGTCTTGCTGGTATTGCGGAAGGTCATGGTGACATTGCGGGTCTCACCGGCCACCAGGTCGCCCTTGCCGTAGCTGTAGCTGCTGATGATGACATAGGGCTGCGCCGCGGTGGTCTCCTCATCCGGCTTTTTGTCGTTTTCCTTTTCCGGCACGATGGTCGCATTGTCGATCTTGCAGGAAAGGATGGCATTGTAGTTGCCCTGCGTCACAATCAGCTTGAGGGTGTTATCATTGCCACCCACATAGTACACGCCGGTCAGCTTAACGGTGTAGCCCTTGCCCTCCCATGCGGCGATCTCCGCATTGGCGGAGGGGGTGGTATTCCCGGCAAGGAAGCTGCTGTCGCCGGGGGTGGTAACGGAGAAATGCTCGTTTTTAGTGGTATCGCCGTTAATAAAGGTGACATAGTCGGCATCGTTGACATACAGGGTCAGGTCAACATAATAGCCCTTGGCAATCTCGGTGCTGGGGGACTGGTTCCCGTTCAGCTTGCCGGGATAGCGGGTGTACTTGGTGTCCCCACCGCCGGGGGTCTTGTGGTACTGCTGCCAGTAGTATGCACTGGGGCAGATGGCCTGCAGGGTGTAGCTGTTCACAGCTGCGGCGCTGCCCAGACTGGCCTTGGGGGCGAATTCCGGCTTAATGGTGAGGTTATCGGTAATGGTCAGCACCTCGCCGTCCTTGATGGTTTTTCCGGTGCTGTCGGAAGCACGCAGGAACTCATAGCCGGGGTTGGGTACAAAGACGACCTTAACCTTGGAGTCTTTGGCGATATTTTCGATTTTACCACCGGTCGCAGTGATGTTGCCGAGAGAAGTATCATTTCCATCGCTGCCGACAAGGGTCAAAGAAATACTGCCATTGGTCAATGTTCCCGCAGTAATGGTATAAGTAGTAGTTGCCGTAGGCGTTCCGGTGGAGCCACCAACCTCCGCCATCGCCACGGTGCCCAGCACCATGGCCAGCACCAGAATGAATGTCAGGATCTTGCTCATCTTTTTCACAGTCATACTCCTCCTTGGCCGGCGGCCAGTGTGTTATCGGTAAATTGCAGGGTCTCCGGCAGCTCCTCGGCAGGGGCGGCGGCCGGGGGCGGCACCGCCTTGGCATGGCGGTGGTCCTCATTGGAAATGATGCGTCCATCCGAGATGGTCACGATGCGGTCGCAGTATTCCGCCAGGCTGCGGTCATGTGTCACCAGTATGATCGTGGTGCCCTTTTCCCGGGCAAACCGCAGGAACATCTCCATGACCTCTTTGGTCGTTTTGGTATCCAGGTTGCCGGTGGGTTCATCGGCAAATACCACCTCAGGATTGGTAACAAAGGCGCGGGCAATGCCCACGCGCTGCTGCTGGCCGCCGCTCATTTCATTGGGACGGTGGTCCATGCGCTCGCCCAGTCCCACCTGCTTTAGCATTTCACGGGCGGCTTCCTCACGCTTTTTGCGGGACACCCGGCGGAACATCAGCGGCATGGCCACATTTTCCACAGCGGTCATCCCCTGAATGAGATTGTAGGACTGGAACACAAAGCCGATGTGCTTCTGCCGGAACACCGCCAGCTGCTTTTCGCTCATCTTGGAGATCAGCTCTCCCTTGATCTTTACCGTGCCGCGGGTGGGCTTTTCCAGCCCGGCCAGTTGGTTCAGCAGGGTGGATTTACCACTGCCGGAGGTACCCAGTATACAGCACACCTGCCCCTGCTCGATGGTCAGGTCGATATTATCCAGAGCGACTACCTTTTCATCGCCGGTCCGGTACACCTTGCGGAGATTTTTGGTCTCCACCATATATTGCACATTTTTTCCCCCTCTCGCAGAAAAATCATATTTCACTAAAATAAGTGTACAGTTTGATGGATTTTATTGCATCCAAAAACAAAAAATGCAAAAAAACTTTGCAGCAAACTGTACTACTGGAGCTAATACAGTCAGCATACCATTTTGCCCCTATATAGTCAACGCAGTTCACGGTGAATTCATAAAATATTAAAGAACGCAAAAAAGCTCCCGCACCTGTTACAGTGCGGGAACTCCTGGTAAAACTGTTTCCTGCGGCCGTTTGCAGCCGGCGCAGGAGCTTGGGGAATGAGCCGAAGGGAAAAGAAAATGAGGACAAAACGAAAAAGTATAAAGAAGGATGAAGATAAGGAGGAGAAAGAAAAACCCTCGGCCGGGCTGTGCGCCCTTATTTATTCCACACCTTTATCATATACGGCCAATGTGATGGCTGTGTGAAGAAATCAGGAAAAATCGGAATGATTTTCTTCACTTTCGGCGGTTAAAGCGGCATCGGGCGGCAGCAGCGGCAGCCGGAACCAGAAATCGCTGCCCTCGCCCAGGGTGCTGGCTACGCCGTATTCGGCGCCGTGGGCCTCCAGCACGCCCTTTACAATGGAAAGTCCCAGCCCGGCCCCCACGGTGGAGCGGCGGTGGTTTTTATCCACCTTGTAGTAGCGGTCCCACACATAGGGCAGGCTCTCGGCCGGAATGCCTTCGCCGTGGTCGATGACCTCCACCTTCACAGTCCCATTCTCGATGGTCTGGCGCACCAGTACGGCCCGGTCGGCCCCGGCATAGTTGATGGCGTTATTGATGAGATTATACAGCACTTGGGTCATGCGCAGCCGGTCGGCCATCACCATGGCGTCGCCGTCCGCTTCCAGCGTGATGGCGTAGCCGTCATGCAGTACCAGCTTGGCGTACCGCCCCATAATGCCGCGGATCATCTTGGTGAGATTGAGCGGCTCCGGTTCGGGGGTCTGTGCGCCGCTCTGCAGCCGGGAAAGATTCAGCAAATCATTGACCAAATCAGTCAGCCGGCGGGCCTCATCTATGATGATCTGCACATTTTCCGGGGTATTTTCACCCGGCAGATCGCGCATTACCTCGGCATAGCCGGTGATCATGGTCAGCGGGGTGCGCAGGTCGTGGCTCACATTGGCGATGAACTCCTGCCGCAGATGTTCCACCTTGCTCAGCTCCCGGCTGGCATAGTTCAGGGTGTCGGCCAGCTCGGTGACCTCCCGGTAGGTGCCGCCGGTAAACTGCGTGCCGTAATCGCCGGTGGCCAGCTGCTTGGCGCTTTTGGTAATGCGGGTGATGGGACGGGAGATCATGGAGGAAAGCAGCAGCACCAGCAGGATGGAAAACGCCGTCATGATGACCGTGATGATGACCAGCTGGGCCCGCAGTGTTTCCACCGTGGTATTGATGGGCGTGATGGTGGCATCCACCATGACCATGACCGGCTCGGCGTCTTCGTCCTCTCCGCGCGTGGTCAGAATGCCGTACAGCAGCTGCTCGGTGGAGGCGGCCTGGGCGGTTGCTTTGCTCTGCATGGCGGGGGAAAGCTCCAGGAGCTGATAGTTTTCCAGCACGGTGCCGCCGTTTTCCTGCGCCTGCCGGAACAGCAGCGCCGCCTGATCGGTAAGCAGCATGTGCAGGATGCAGGAGGGCTGGTTGCCGGAGGTCAGTACCGGGGTGCCGTCCTCCCGCACGATGTGGACACAGATGAGGTCCTGGCGGGTCAGGCGGTTCACCTCGGTGTAGAAGTTCTCATCATTGATGCTGGCGGCTACTTCCTCGGCGGTATTTTTAATGGAGCTGGTCTTGATGGATTTGTAGAAGCTCTCCAAAAAGACGATCTGCAAAAGCCACAGCAGCATCAGCAGCAGCGCCACAAACATAGCAAAGCTGCCCACCAGTCTCCAGCGGATGCCCAGGTGGGAAAAACGGCTTTGCTTATGCTGCGGGGCAGGGGAGGACTCAGTTGGCGTCTCCGTCTGCATCGCTTTCCGGCTCTGCCACAGTTTCAAAGCGGTACCCAACTCCTCTTAGCGTGATAATGCACCGGCTGTACCGGCCCAGGCTCTTGCGCAGCAGCTTTACATGGGTATCCAGCGTGCGGTCATCGCCGTAAAAATCATAGCCCCATACATCGTGGATCAGCCGCTCGCGGGTCAGGGCCACGCCGCGGTTGCGCACCATATAGAAAAACAGGTCGTACTCCTTGGGAGACATCTCTATGCGCTGCTCGTCAATGAAAACCAGCCGCGCGGTAAAATCCACCGTCAGCCCCTCAAAAACAAAACGGTTGTTTTCCTCGCCGCCGCTGCGCTTGATGATGGCGGCCACCCGCATCATCAGCTCCTTGGGGGAAAAGGGCTTGACCACATAGTCATCGATCCCCAGCTCGAAGCCGTGGATGCGGTCATATTCTTCGCCGCGGGCGGAAAGCATGATGATGGGCGTGCGGTTGTATTTGCGGATTTCGCGGCAGGCGGAAAAGCCGTCCAGCTCCGGCATCATCACATCCATGATGATGAGATCGAACGGCTCGGTGCGGCATAGGTCGATGGCCTCCATGCCATTGGCGGCCTCGGTGACCCGGTAGCCCTCGAATACTGCGTATTTTTTAATGATCTCGCGGATCTTGGCTTCGTCATCCACGACCAGGATGTGATACATGGCGGTTACCTCCTTTGGGGGTGCAGGCTGGCATTCGGGCGGCCCCGTGCCTGGCTCCGCCGGGCTGGGGCGCCCCCCTGCGGGGGGCGCCCTTCGGGAGCCTTCGGCTCCCGCGCGGGGCCGCCCGAACCCGGCTTCCTGCAATGTCCATGGTTATTATAGCATACTCTCCCGCGCCGATGCTATAACCTTTACGAAATGTTAATATCTTTCCTCTTGCGTTCGTCCCGTTTTGCGCTAAAATAAGATTAGAAATCCCCGACCGACCGGTCGGTCGGAACATCTATCCCCCGGAAATGGAGAATCCTCTATGCTGTCTCGTCTCAGTGTCAAAAAGCCCATGACCGTATTCGTCTGCGTGGTGCTGGTGCTTATCCTCGGTGTCATGTCCTTCATCAATATGACCACCGACCTCCTGCCAAATATGGATCTGCCCTATGCCATCGCCTATACCACCTACATCGGCGCCAGTCCGGAGCAGGTGGAGCAAAGCGTGACCAAAACGCTGGAAAGCGCCCTGGCTACCACCAGCGGCGTCAAGAATATCACCAGTATCTCGCAGGAAAATGTCAGTATCGTGGTGCTGGAATTTGAGGAAGGCACCGGCATGGATTCCGCCATGATCGAAATGAACGCCAGCCTTGATCAGATCGCCGGCTCCCTGCCCGAGGCCGCCGGCAGCCCGGTGCTCATGAAGATCAATCCCGATATGCTGCCCATCATGGTATTGGCGGTGGATAGCGATAATATGGCCCGAAACGAGCTTTCGGAATTCACCTCCTCCACCGTGATTCCGGCACTGGAGCGGGTGGATGGCGTGGCCTCAGTTTCCGGCAGCGGTCTGGTGGAAAGCCAGATTCGTGTGGAGCTGGATCAAGCCAAAATCGATGAGCTGAATGACAAGGTACTGGCGGCCATTGATGGCTCCCTGGCCGATGCCGAAAAGCAGCTCAAGGATTCTCGCAGGCAGATCAACGACGCCAAAAAGAAGCTGGAGGAGCAAAGCGGCACCGCCTATGCCCAGCTGGTGGCCGCTGCCCAGCAGCTGGCCGATGCCAAGGATCAGGCCTCCCTCGGCTCCACCCTCACCTCGGCGGAGGTCAAGGCCATTCAGGCCGTGCTGGCCCAGTACGATAACATGGTAAATCTGCGCGATAGCTACAATGACAGTGAAGATTACGCCCGTACCCATCTTTCCGCTGTAAAATATGCCGAGCTGCAATCTCTGCAGCTTACCCGCACCCAGCTGCGCGCCCAGCTGAAAGCCGCCCAAGCCTCGCTGGAGACCGCCGAAGCCACCCTCAAGGAGATTGGCAGCAGTGAAGCCGCCCTGCAGCAGGATGTGACCAATGCCAAGGATGCGCAGGAAGCCGCGCAAACCGCCTACAATGAAGCGCTGGACGGCGCACCGGAGCGTCTCGAGGGCGATCCCGGCTGGCAGGACCTGCTGCGGCAGGAGCAGGAAAAGCAGGCGGAGGTGGACGACCTCCAGGCACAGCTGGAGAAGGACCCCGATAATACCGGGCTGCAAGCCCAGCTCAATACCGCCGAAGCCGAGCTTGCCGCCATCCAGGCGGCGCAGACCGCCTACCTTACCCGCAATGACCCGCAAACCGTTGCCGCCGCGGAAAAGCTCTCGGCTGCCGAGGAGGAGGTGACCCGCGCCAATGCCCGGCTGGAGACCTTCCGGCAGGCCACCGAGGCGAAGGCGGAGGCCGAGAAGGCCATCGCCGACACCACCAAAGCCATCGAGGAAAACGCCGCCGCCATCAAAGGCGTGCTGGGCGAGACCGAGGGAAACAAGTGGATCGAAAGCCACGATAAGGTGCAGGATGACTACGGCACCATCGCCGAGCTGAACGCCGCCATCGATGCGCTGGCGCCCCGCATCCCGCAGCTAAAAAAGGAGCTGGAAACCGCTCAGTCCAGCCAAAAGGAGCTGGACGCCGCTCTTTCGCAGCTGGATAAGGCGCAGAGCCAGCTGGAGACCGGCAAGCTGGAGCTTTCGCAGCAGCTTATTTTGGCCACGGTGCAGCTGCAGCAGGCGGAGCAGGCCCTCAATGAAGCCGAGGAGCAGTTCCGCCAGCAGCGGGATGCCGCCTACAAGGCCGCCGGGCTGGACGGAATTCTCACCCAGTCCGCCGTTTCGCAGCTGCTCATGGCGCAGAACTTCTCGATGCCCGCCGGCTATATCCAAAGCGCCGAGGGGCAGTATGCCCTCAAGGTCGGCGATAAATTTACCAGCCTGGAGGAGCTGCAGGACTGGGTGCTCTTCCAATACGATGTCGGCGATGTGGGGGAGATTCGCCTGACCGATATCGCCACTGTCCGCCTGGCGGATAACGCCGAGGAGCTGTACGCCAAAATAAACGGCAATGACGGTGTGCTGCTCACGGTACAAAAGTCCTCCATCGCTTCCACCTCCGGTGCCTGCGATAATCTCTATGCCGCCATGGCCCAGCTGGAGGAAAAATACGATGGCCTGCACCTCACCGCCCTCAGCGATCAGGGCCAGTACATCGATCTGGTCATCAGCTCGGTGCTGGAAAATCTGCTGTTCGGCGCGCTGCTGGCCGTCATTGTCCTCATGCTGTTCCTGCGGGACTTCCGCCCCACTATCATTGTGGCGCTCAGTATCCCCATCAGTCTGCTTTTGGCGGTGGTGCTTATGCACTTCACCGGCGTCACCCTTAATATCATCTCTTTGTCCGGCTTGGCTCTGGGCGTCGGCATGCTGGTGGATAACAGCATCGTTGCCATCGAGAATATCTACCGTCTGCGCCAGCTGGGCTACAATGCCGCCACGGCGGCGGTTCACGGCTGCCGCCAGATTGCCGGGGCTATCACCGCCAGCACCCTTACCACTGTCTGCGTATTTGTGCCCATCCTGTTTACCAGCGGCCTTACCCGGCAGATCTTCGCCGATATGGGCCTGACCATCGCCTATTCACTGGGTGCCAGTCTGCTGGTCGCCCTTACCTTGGTGCCCGCCCTTTCGGGCAAAATATTGACCCGCGATACCGCAGGGGAAAAGCCCAACCGTCTCCTGAACCGCATGATAGCGGGCTACGAAAACCTTCTGCGGAAAGTACTGCGGCACAAGGCTCCCGTTCTGCTGGGCGCGGTGGCACTGCTTATTGCCAGCGCGGTGCTGGCGGTCAGCATGGGCACCGCCTTTATGCCGGAAATGGATAGCCCACAGGTGTCGGTCTCCATCGAGATGCCGGAGGACGCCACCCAAAGCGAAACATGGGCCATGTGCGATACCGTCCTGGAGCGGATCCTTACCGTGGATGGGGTGGATACCGTCGGCGCCATGGAGGGCCAAAGCATGATGAGCATGGGCGGCAGCAGCCTGTCCATCTATGTGCTGCTGGGTGATGACCGCAGCGATTCCAGCCAGGAGATCGCCAAAAAGATCGAGGAAGCCTGCGCCGATCTGGACTGCACCGTTTCCGCCAACGGCTCCACCATGGATATGAGTATGATGACCGGCGGCAGCGGTATTCAGCTGGCCGTCACCGGCGATGATATGGATGCCCTGCGGGCCGCCGCCACCGACCTGGCCAAAACCCTTTCCGCCGTGGAAGGGGTCGCTTCGGTCAGTGATGGGCAGGAGGACAGCAGCACCGAGGTGCGCATCACCGTGGATAAAGCCAAAGCCGCCGAGTACAACCTGACGGTCGCACAGGTCTATCAGCAGGTGGCCGCCGCCGTTCTTTCCCAAACCACCGCCACCAATATCACCGTGGATAACAGTGACCTGCCGGTTGTGGTCGTCCCCGATAGCGCCGGGATCACCACCCGGGAAACGCTGGAGGAGCTCCGCCTGACCGGTACCAAAAACCAGGAGGAATGCGAGGTCCGCCTTTCCGAGATCGCCGCAGTGACCGAGGCTGCGTCCGCTTCCGCCATCCACCGTGAAAATCAGGCCCGTACCGTCACCGTCACCGCCCAGATCGCCGATGGCTACAACATCGGCCTGGTGAGCCGTGAGGTGGAAAAGCTGCTGGCCGATTATGAGATGCCGGAGGGCTGCTCCTATGCCATTGAGGGCGAAAATGAGATGATCCAATCCACCATGAGCGACCTCATCCTGATGATCGCCCTGGCCATCGCCTTCATCTACCTCATCATGGTGGCGCAGTTCCAGTCGCTGCTCTCGCCGTTTATCGTGCTGTTCACCATTCCGTTGGCCTTCACCGGCGGCCTTTTGGCCCTGTGGATCACCGGCAAGGAGCTCTCAGTCATTGCCATGCTGGGCTTCCTTATGCTGGCCGGTGTCGTCGTCAATAACGGCATCGTCTTTGTGGATTACGCCAACGGGCTGCGGCTGGAGGGGATGGAACGCGCCGAAGCGCTGGTACAGACCGGCCGCGACCGCATCCGCCCCATCCTCATGACTGCCATGACCACCATTTTCGGCCTGGCTACCATGGCGCTGGGCCTGGGCGCCGGCGGCGATATGCTACAGCCCTTGGCCATCGTTACCATCGGCGGCCTGGCCTACGCCACCCTGCTTACTCTGTTCATTGTCCCCGCCATTTATGATATTTTCCTAAAGAAAGACCCCAAGAAAGTTGTCATCGAGGAGGTAGAAGAGGCATGAACTTGCCGGAGAAAAAGGCCGCGGTGTTCCGTGCGGTATTAAAGCTGCTGCGGCAGGGCCGTCCGCTGGGAGATTTGAAGGTTTCTGAGATCGCCGAAGCCGCTGGCATCGGCAAAGGCACTGTGTACGAGTATTTCCCCTCCCGGGAGGAGCTGCTGCGGGATGCCATGCAGTACAGCAGGGCCCAGGGCTTCCAGGAGCTCTACGCCGCCATTTCCGACGCCGATGGCTTTGAAGCCCGCTGGAAGGTCATCGAGATCACCGCCCGCCAGCTGCTGGAGTGCAGCTCCGTTTTCTTTTCGCAGGTGCCCTCCATGGGGTTTCCGCAGGCCGCCCTGTATGATATCTGCGGCGGTCCGCAGGAGCGTGCCGATACCCGCCGCATGATCGGGGAGATCATGAACTGCCTGACCACTGCCGCCGTGGAGGAGGGCCTGGCCCCCCGTATGCCGGAGCCGGAATACCTTTCCATGGTCGGAGAGGGCTGTATTTCCGGCTTTCTGCTGCGCTGTGCCCTCTCGGAGGGCCGGCAGGAGGAAATAGCCGCGGCCCTGGCCGATACCCGCAAGCTCTATATTGCCGCCCTGCAGTGATTTTGGTTTCTGCAGGGGGCCGGCTCGGGGCGCAGCCCGACCCATCCTGCGGATGGGTCCAGCGGACAAATGTCCGCTGCGGCGATGCTTTGCATCGCCGGGGCTGCGCCCCGCTCGCCTGCGGCCCGTACCGCCTTAGGCGCCCCACCCGCAAAGAGATTTGCACTCTTTCTCATTTTGCGGTATGATAGGGCCAGAATAAGCATGTGAACCCCAAGCCCCCAAAAAGAGAAGGGAGGACGCCCCCGATGAAACGCTGCCTAATGCTTCTGCTGCCGGTAATTTTGCTGCTGGCGGGCTGCGGCCATGCCCCGCAGGAAAACGAATCGCTGGAATCCATGACCGCACCCATGACGGCGGATCATTCCCAGTGGCAGCAGGAGCCGTATTATATCCTGCAGTTCAATGTCGATTCCGTCATCAGCAATGCCCCCAATGTCACCGCCACCGCTTCCCGGGTCATCATCTCCCAGGGGGGCACCTACCTGCTCAGCGGCACCCTGCAGGATGCCCAGCTCACCGTGGAGATCCCCGCGGGGGAAACGGCCCGGCTGGTGCTGTGCGGGGTGGATATGCACTGTGAACGGGGCCCGGTCATCTACTCCAATGGCGGCGGCACCGTGGTGCTGCTGCTGGAGAACGGCACCGAAAATACCCTCTCCGATGGCAAAAGCTATCTCTATTCCGGCAGCAAGGTGCGGGAAGCCGCCATCAGTGTGGAGGGCGACCTGCTCATCACCGGCGGGGGCAGCCTTTCGGTGGAGGCCATCCACAATGACGCCCTGCGCAGCGAGGGCACCCTGGCCGTGGCGGAAGGCACCCTGGAGATCACCGCCTGGCGGGACGGACTGGTTGCCGGGCAGGAGCTGCAGATCAGCGGCGGACAGCTTTCCATCGCCTGCGGCCGCACCGGCCTTTCGGCCAGTTCCGCCAAATCCGGGCAGGGCAGCGTGACGCTGGCAGGGGGCACAGTGGCCCTCATCTGCGGCGGGGACGGCATCACGGCGGCCGGGAGCCTTTCGGCCACGGCAGGGGAGTACCACATCACCACCGGCGGCGGCAGCGGCAACGCCAGTTATGGCGAGACCGCCGAAAAATGGGGCCTGTGGGGCGGTCTGCCCCAGCAGCAGCCCACCGAAGAACAGCCCATCATCAACCGGGAGCAGATCGTGAGCGATAGCGCGCGGGGCCTTTCCGCCGGCAAATCCCTGGCGCTTTCCGGCGGTACCTTTACGCTGGATTGCAGCGATGCCGCCCTCTATTCCGTGGGAAGCACCAAGCTGTCCGGCAGCCGTGTCACCATTTCCGGCGGCGATACTGCCATCACCACCCAGCAGCTCACCCTTTCCGCCGGAGATGTTTCCATTCTCACCGCCCGCCGCGGCGCTGTGGCGGAGGATATGACCCTTTCCGGCGGCAGCCTGTCCATTACCGCCGTGGAGGAGGGCCTGGCCCTCTCCGGCGGGTATGTCAGATCCGAGAACGATCCCGCTACCGACCTGCGCAAAATGACCGTGACCGGCGGCAGCCTTTCCATCTGCGCCGGGACCCATGCTTTGGATATCGGCGGATCACTGTTCCAGTCGGGCGGCAGTCTGCTGCTCGGCTCCGGCCGGGAGCAGAACCCCCTGCGGGCTGCCACGGCCCATATTAGCGGCGGCACCCTGCTGGCGGCCGGCCCCCTCCCGGAGGAGCTGCAGCTGTATACCAGCCTGCCCCGCATCAGCGTGGAGCTGTGGCTGACCGGCGGCCGGCCCCTGACCGTCACGGCGGCGGAAGAGAGTACCCCCATACTCTCCTTCACCCCGGAAACCTCGGTCGGTTATGTTACTCTCATCAGCGATGCCCTGGAGAAAGATACCACCTACTATCTCGTCTCCGGCAGCGCCCGTATCGGCCTTTCCCCGGTCTGAACGGCGTGCCAGACACCACAAGCTCTGCAAAACTCCCTCCATAAATTTTAGTACGCAAAACACGGCAAAAATCCCTGCTTCCCGGCAGGGATTTTTGAGATTTTTATTTAACTGACTAAATTATCATTTCAATATGCGACAATAATTGTATGAAAACACAACGAAATAAACGGCTATTGGTGTAGAGACGGCATCATTCGCCAAAGACGGTTTCCACCACCCGGCTGCATTCCGGCGGGGAATACCGCCAGCGCCGCAGCACCCCCTCGGTGAGGAAATACTGCACCGGCTGCGGGGCGTAGGGCGCGTCAAAGGCATCCACGATGATGAGCTTGATCTTCATTTTTTCCGGCAGGATGCTCTTAATATACACGCCCGCGTGCTGGCCGGCGCGCACGCCCTCGCAGGGCTCCGCTAGGCCGGCCAGGTTGGGGGTCAGCTCCACAAAGACGCCGTAGTCCTCCACGCTGCGGATGACGCCCGCCACCGTTTCTCCCGGCAGGTACAGCTCGGCGTTTTGGGCCCAGGTGCCCAGCAGCTCCTTGTGGGAAAGCTGCACCCGGCCCTCCGGCTCCACCGCCTTTACCACGGCGTAGATGCTCTCTCCCACAGCAAAGCGGTCCCGCGGGTGGCTGATGCGGGAGACCGAGATCTGATCGATGCTGATGAGGGAGGGCAGCCCGCAGCCGATATCCACAAAGCAGCCGAAACTTTCCAGGTGCGTTACCCGCGCGGGGATGATCTCCCCAGGGGTCAGATGGTCTATGTATTCGGAACGGCAGCGCAGCTGGGCTGCCCGCCGGGATAAAATGGGCCGCGGTGCTCCGGCCTCATCGTGCTCTATCGCCGTGATGAGAAAGCAGACCGACTTATTCACCCGGGAGATGATGGCGATATCCCGCACCGTCTGCTCTTTTATTCCCAGGGCGCCCTCCTCCCGGGGGATGATCCCGCGGCAGCAGCCCATATCCACCACCAGGTTGTGGTCATAATCACACAGCAGCGCCCGTCCCTCCAGGATTTGACCGATGCGCATGGCGCTTTGCAGTGTTTCCTCATTTTGCAGATAATATCGGTTTTCCTCAGTTTCCAGCAGCATGCCCTCCGGCCAGTAATATCCCATGCTTTACCCTCCTGTTTTGCCTATTGCTTTATCTATATTCGGCGGCAGGCGGCGGTATGCGGGGAAAGGCCGCGGGCGGCGGGGCTTTCTATGGCCCGGGGCAGGCCCGGCGCAGAGCAGGGGCCCGCAGGGCCGAGGGGCGAAGCCCCTCGCGGGGGGCGGTCGCAGGCCGCCCCCGAACCCGTCCGCAGGACGGGTTGCCCTGCGGGCCCCATCCCTCATTGCAAATTATTTTTCCCCGTGGTATAATATAAAATCGACTTAATGGCAAAGGAGGGACTCCCATGGATGTCCGCGTCGGCGATATTCTGCTGATGAAGAAAAAGCACCCCTGCGGCGGGGAGGAATTCACTGTCACCCGCAGCGGCATGGATTTTAAGCTGGTTTGCCGCACCTGCGGCCGGGAGGTCATGATCCCCCGCGCAAAGGCCGAACGCCATATCAAAAAAATCACCCACCCGGAGGAGCAGTAGCGGTGCCTTATGCCACTAAATTCGCATAAGGAGTTTTTGCCATGCTCGAAGGACTTTTGGCGGCGCACCGCCGCTACGATGAACTTTCCGCCCAGCTTTCCCAGCCCGATGCTGCCGCCGACCTGGGACGCTACCGGGCCTTGATGAAGGAATATAAGGAGCTGGAGCCGCTCTCCCGCCAGTACCTGGCGCTGGCCGCTGCCGAGGAAGCGCTGGCCGAAGCCAAGGAGCTGCTCTATTCCCACGATGCCGAGCTTTCGGCTATGGCCGCCGAGCAAAAAGCGGAAGCGGAAGCGGAGATCACCCGCCTGACCGAGGAAGCCCGGCTGATGCTGCTGCCCCATGACCCGAGGGATGACCGCAGCGTCATTATGGAGCTGCGTGCCGGCACCGGCGGGGAGGAGGCCGCTCTTTTTGCGGCAGACCTGTACCGCATGTACAATCTGTATGCGGCGGCCCGCGGCTGGCAGGTGGAGCTGATGAACGCGGGTGAAACGGAACTGGGCGGCTACCGGGAGATCGTTTTCTCCATCGAGGGGGAAAAGGTTTTCTCCCGCTTAAAGTTTGAAAGCGGCATCCACCGGGTGCAGCGGGTGCCCGTCACCGATAGCCAGGGTAAGATCCAAACCTCCGCCGTCACGGTGGCCGTCCTGCCGGAAGCTGATGAGGTGGAGATCCACATCGACCCAAAGGACCTGAAGATAGATACCTTCCGTTCCAGCGGGGCGGGCGGCCAGCACATCAATAAAACCGAGTCCGCCATCCGCATCACTCACCTGCCCACCGGGCTGGTGGTGGAATGCCAGGACGAGCGAAGCCAGTATAAAAATAAAGACCGCGCCATGAAGATCCTGCGCAGCCGCCTGCTGGAGCAGGCCGAGCAGGCTCAGAACGATTCCATCGCCGCCGACCGCCGCCGCCAGGTGGGTTCCGGCGACCGCAGCGGGCGCATCCGCACCTACAATTTTCCCCAGAACCGGGTCAGCGATCACCGCATCGAGCTGACGGTGTACCGGCTGGATGCCGTGATGAACGGCGACCTTGACCTGCTCATCGAGCCGCTGCTGGCGCACGAGCAGGCCGAAAAACTGCAGAACAGGGAGTATCCCGAATTATGATGAAAACCGAACTCATCCGAATATATGACCCCGCTGAGGACGCCGAGGGCGTGCTGCGCGCCGGGGATATCCTCGCGCACGGCGGACTGGTCGCCATTCCCACCGAAACGGTGTACGGCCTGGCCGCCAATGCCTACGATGAAGCGGCTGTCAAGGCGGTATACGCCGCCAAGGGCCGCCCCAGCGATAACCCTATGATCGTCCACATCGCGGAGCTTTCCGTCCTGCCGGAGCTGGTGACCGCCATCCCGGAAAACGCCAAAATTCTGGCGGAGGCCTTTTGGCCCGGTCCCCTCACCATGGTGCTGCCCCGCTCGTCCAAGATCCCCCTGACCACCACCGGCGGTCTGGAAACCGTTGCTATCCGGATGCCCAGTCACCCGGTGGCCCGTGCCGTTATCCGGGCGGCAGGTGTGCCGCTGGCCGCCCCCAGTGCCAACCGCAGCGGCAGTCCCAGCCCCACCACCTTCCGCCACTGTGTGGATGACCTGTGGGGCCTGGTGGATGCCATAGTGGAAAGCGACGACTGCACCGTCGGGGTGGAATCCACCGTCGTTTCCTTCCTGCCGGACGGGACCCCGCAGATCCTGCGCCCCGGCGCCATCACCCCGGAGGAGATCCAGCGGCGGTGCGGATGTGTCTCGGTCGCCGAGGCCGTCCTACATATGCTCCCGCAGGATGCCGCGGCCCCCAGCCCCGGCATGAAATATAAACACTACGCCCCTGCCGCCACCCTTACGCTGCTGTGCGGCAGCCGGGAGGATTATGCCGCCCGGGTGAACGAATACTACGAGACCCTGCAGCGGGCAGGGGAGGAGGACGGCTTCTACGCCATGTGCTTCGATGAGGATGTTTCCCTGCTGGAGGCGCCGACCATCAGCTACGGCGTGGCCTACGATTATCCCTCCCAGGCACAGAACCTCTTTGATGTGCTGCGGCAGCTGGATAAATTGCAGGCCACCGAGGTGTATGTCCACGCCCCGGAGCCGGAGGAAATGGGCCTTGCTGTCTACAACCGCCTGCTGCGCGCCGCCGCTTTCCGGGTGGTCCAGCTCTGATTATTTGCTTTGCCCCGCTGCCGTCGGCGGGACGCCCGCAGGGCAAACCGCCTGCGGCGGTTTCGGCGGTTTCACCGCCGGCTCCGGCTGTGCCGGAGCGCCCTGCGGGCGCCCGTCTTGGCAGCCACCGGCTTCTTCCTACCCCAACCAGAACTGAGGTGATCCCATGCTCCGCATCGGCCTGACCGGCCCCACCGGCAGCGGCAAATCCACCGTTACCGCCCTCATGCGCCGCTGGGGCGGGGTAGCAATCCTGGATGCCGATACCATCGCCCACGGGGTGAATAACAGCCCCGCCTGCACCGCGGCCATCGCGGCGGCCTTCCCCGGCACCCGCCTGCCGGATGGCACCATCGACCGCAAAGCACTGGGCGCCATTGTTTTCTCCCGGCCGGAGGAACTGAGCCGGCTGGTCGGCATCACTTTTCCGCTCATCCTGGCGGAGTGCGAAGCCCGCATGGATGCCGCTGAAGCGGCCGGCTGCCGCGCCTGCGTGCTGGACGCCCCCACCCTGTTTGAAAGCGGCGGCGATAAACTCTGCGATGTTATTGTCAGCGTGGTGACGCCGCGGGAGGAACGCTTGCGCCGGGTGCTGGAACGAGACGGCATCACCAGGGAAGCCGCCGAAGCCCGTATGAGCAATCAACACGAGGACGAGTACTATACCCGCCGCTCCCACTTTGTCATCACAAATTCGTCGGATCTTGCCCACCTGGAAAAAGAGGTGGAGCGCTGCCGCCGGTTTTTGTGCCTATAAATCCATAAAATTATCAAAAAACCGAAAGGAGTAAAATACCCATGAGTGAAAAAACCAAGGGCGAGCAGCTGCGCGAGGAGCTGCTGATGAACCCCAAGAATCTCACCGAGACCATGTCCGAGGAAGAGCTGAAGGCTGCTTACGATTTTTGCGAGGGCTACAAGACCTTCCTAGATGCTGCCAAGACCGAGCGCGAGGCGGTGACCACCGCCGTAGCCATGCTGGAAAAGGCCGGCTATGTCCCCTTTGACCATGCCAAGCAGTACAAGGCAGGGGATAAGGTCTACCTCAATAACCGCGGCAAGGCCCTTATCGCCGCTACCCTCGGCCGCCGCAGCGTCGCCGAAGGCGTCCGCATCGGTGTGGCTCATATCGACAGCCCCCGTCTGGACCTCAAGCCCCGGCCCCTGTACGAGGAGGGCGAGCAGTGCTTCCTCAAGACCCACTACTACGGCGGTATCAAGAAGTACCAGTGGACCGCCATCCCGCTGGCCCTGCACGGCACCATCATCCGCAAGGACGGCTCCAGCCTGTCCGTAGCCATCGGCGAAGAAGAGGGCGATCCCGTTTTCTGCGTCACCGATCTGCTGCCTCACCTTGCCGCTGACCAGATGCGCAAGACCCTGGCCGAAGGCATCGAGGGCGAAAAGCTCAATATCCTCATCGGCAGCGCCGCTCTGCGGGATGACACCGGCTCTGAGAAGGTCAAGATCGCCATTGCCAAGCTGCTGTTCGAAAAATACGGCATCGTGGAAGAGGACTTCCTCTCCGCCGAGCTGTGCGCCGTTCCCGCCTTCAAGGCCCGGGATCTTGGTCTCGACCGCTCCATGATCGGCGCCTACGGTCACGATGACCGCGTCTGCGCCTATCCCATCCTCATGGCGGAGATCGATGAGAAATCTCCCGAGTATACCTCCGTCACCATTCTGGCGGATAAAGAGGAAACCGGCAGCAACGGCCCCACCGGCATGAACTCCTACTTTCTCAAGGATTTCATTGAGGATCTGGCCGATATGGCCGGCTGCAAGGTGCGCCATGTGGCCGCTAACAGCCACTGCTTCAGCGCCGATGTCAACGCCGCCTTCGATCCCATCTACGGCGAGGTGCATGAGCGCCGCAACGCCAGCTACATCAATTACGGCGTCGTGGTGACCAAGTACACCGGTGCCCGCGGCAAGGCCGGCACCAATGACGCCACCGCTGAGATGATGGGCTTCGCCCGCCGTATTCTGGATGCCGAGCATGTTGGCTGGCAGACCGGCGAGCTGGGCAAGGTAGATCAGGGCGGCGGCGGCACCGTTGCCATGTATGTCTCCCAGCACAATATCGATACCGTCGATCTGGGTGTTCCGGTGCTTTCCATGCACGCCCCGTTCGAGGTCGTCGCCAAGGCCGATGTCTACATGACCTATCGTGCCATGCGTGCCTTCTACAAGTAATTTCCCCTCTGCGTCATCACGCTCCGGGCCTGTCCCATTTATGGGATAGCGTCCGGGGCGTTTCGCCGTCTTTCGGGGCGTTTCTGGTCAAAATTTCCGTCACTAAAATTTCACCATTTTTTTTGGAATTTCTGCTTGACAAGGCCCCGTTTCGGGACTACAATAATATACTGTATCATAATGGCTTTTTATGACTAAACGGTATTGTCAAGTGTGCATAAGTCACGATAATACTCTCGTGATACTGTGCATAATCAACAAATATTTATGCAGTCATTGATGTCCAAGTGATGGCGAAAAAATGATGGAATGGAGTGGAACATCGGATGGTAAACACCAAACCCGTAAAACTGGGCAAAAATATCCGCCAGAGCTTTGCCCACATCGATGAAGTGGCCGAGATGCCGAACCTCATCGAAGTACAGAAAAATTCCTATCAGTGGTTCCTGGATGAGGGTCTTCGGGCCGTATTCAAGGACATCTCCTCGATCACCGACTATCAGGGCAATCTGCAGCTGGATTTCATTGATTTTACGCTGGATGACAAACCCAAGTACCCCCTGCTGGAGTGCAAGGAGCGGGATGTAAACTATGCCGCCCCCCTGCGCGTGCGCGCCAGGCTCATCAACAAAGTCACCGGCGAGATCAAGGAATCCGACATCTACATGGGAGATTTCCCCCTGATGACCGATGCCGGTACCTTCATCATCAATGGTGCCGAGCGTGTCATCGTCTCCCAGCTGGTGCGTTCTCCCGGTGTCTATTATGGCATGCACCACGATCCCGCCGGTAAAAAACTGTTTGATTCCACCGTGATCCCCAATCGCGGCGCCTGGCTGGAGTATGATACCGACTCCGCCGATGTGTTCAGCGTCCGCATCGATAAAAACCGCAAGCTGCCCATCACCACCTTTATCCGGTCGCTGCTGCGCCTGCGGGATGATGTCACCGTCGAGCAGATCAATGCCGATGTGAACAACGCCCTGACCGACCTGCGCGGCACCGATGAGGAGATCTACGAGGTGTTTGGCCGCTATGCCTACCTGGTAAAGACCGCCGAAAGCAAGGATGCCGAAATGCTGGGCGATGAGGCCCTGCTGGAGGTTTACCGCAAGCTGCGTCCCGGCGAGCCCCCCACCATCGAATCGGCCGTGAAGCACCTCGCTCAGCTGCTGTTTGATCCCCGCCGCTATGACCTTTCCCGGGTGGGCCGCTACAAGTACAACAAAAAGCTCTCCCTGGTGCCCCGCATCACCGGCCAGGTGCTTTCCCGCCCTGTGGCCGATCCCCGCACCGGCGAGATCCTCTTTGAGGCCGGCGCCCTGCTGAGCCGCGACGACGCCCGCCTGCTGGAGTCCCACGGCGTTGATACCGTCTGGATCACCACCCAGGGCCTGACCCCCGCCGGCCTGCAGATGGCCGAGGACGATGGGGTGGAGGAGCTGAAGATCTTCTCCAACGGTATGGTGGATATGGCCGACTTTACCGACTACACCGCCGAAGAGCTGAAGGCCATGGGCATCCGGGAAAGAGTGCGCTTTGCCGTCCTTTCCGAGATCCTGGATATGGGCCTTAACCGCGAGGAAATGGCCGAAGAGCTGACCCGCCGCGCCGATGAGCTGGTCCCCAAGAACATCCGCAAATTTGATATTTACGCCTCCATCAACTACATGTGCGGCCTCCGGTACGATCTCGGCACCACCGATGATATCGACCACCTGGGCAACCGCCGCATCCGCAGCGTGGGCGAGCTGCTGCAGAACCAGTTCCGCATCGGTTTTGCCCGCATGGAGCGCGTCATCCGGGAGAGAATGACCACACAGGCCCAGGATATTGAATCCATCACCCTGCAGGCCATCATCAATAGCCGTCCCGTTATGGCAGCGGTCAAGGAATTCTTTGGTTCCTCCCCCTTGAGCCAGTTCATGGACCAGACCAACCCCCTGGCCGAGCTGACCCACAAGCGCCGTCTTTCCGCCCTGGGCCCCGGCGGCCTCAGTCGTGACCGTGCCGGATTTGAGGTCCGCGATGTGCATTACAGCCACTACGGCCGTATGTGCCCCATCGAGACCCCTGAAGGTCCCAACATTGGTTTGATCTCGTACCTTGCCACCTTTGCCCGCATCAATGAGTATGGCTTTGTGGAGGCCCCCTACCGCCCGGTAGATAAGGCCACCGGCAAGGTGCTGGATACCGTCCAGTATATGACCGCCGATGTGGAAGATGAATACATCGTGGCGCAGGCCAATGAGCCGCTGGATGAAAACGGCCATTTTGTCAACGAAAAGGTTTCCGTCCGGTACCGCGACAGCGTCCAGGAGGTTCCCCGCGACAAGGTGGACTACATGGATGTTTCCCCCAAGATGGTGGTTTCCGTTGCCACCGCTATGATCCCCTTCCTGGAGAACGACGATGCCAACCGTGCCCTGATGGGCGCCAACATGCAGCGTCAGGCCGTCCCGCTCATCAAGACCGAGTCCCCCTATGTGGGCACCGGCATGGAGTACAAGGCGGCCCACGACTGCGGCGTAGTAGTGGTTGCCAAGGAAGACGGCCATGTAAGCTATGTCGATGCTGATCGCATCATTGTGACCGATGCGGAAGGCGTGGAGCATGAATATGAGCTGGTAAAGATGCTGCGTTCCAACCAGGGCACCTGCATCAACCAGCGGCCCATTGTGGTAAAGGGCGAGGAAGTGAAGAAGGGCGATGTGCTGGCCGACGGCCCTGCCACCGCCAACGGCGAGGTTTCGCTGGGCAGGAATATGCTCATCGGCTTTATGACCTGGGAGGGCTACAACTACGAGGACGCCGTTCTCATCAACGAAAAGCTGGTGCGGGACGACCTGTTCACCTCCATCCACATCGAGGAATATGAGACCGAAGCCCGTGATACCAAGCTGGGCCCGGAGGAGATTACCCGTGAGATCCCAAATGTCGGCGATGATATGCTGGGCGCTCTGGATGAGCGAGGCATCATCCATGTCGGCGCCGAGGTACACTCCGGCGATATCCTTGTCGGTAAGGTGACCCCCAAGGGTGAGACCGAGCTGAACGCCGAGGAACGCCTGCTGCGCGCCATCTTTGGCGAGAAGGCGAGAGAGGTGCGCGATACCTCGCTGAAGGTGCCGCACGGCGAGTATGGCATCGTGGTGGACATCAAGGTGTTCACCCCAGAAAACAGCGACGAGCTTTCCCCCGGCGTCAATGAGGTGGTAAGAGTTTACATCGCCCAGAAGAGAAAGATCTCCGTCGGCGATAAGATGGCTGGCCGCCACGGCAATAAGGGCGTAGTTTCCCGCATTCTGCCGCCGGAGGATATGCCCTTCCTGGAGGACGGCACCCCGCTGGATATCGTGCTAAACCCCCTGGGCGTTCCTTCCCGTATGAACATCGGCCAGGTGCTGGAGGTGCACCTGGGCATGGCCGCCAGCCGCCTGGGCTGGCATGTGATGACCCCAGTCTTCGACGGCGCCCATGAAGAGGATATCCGGGAGTGCTTCCGGATGGCCGGGCTGCCTGAGGACGGCAAGAGCGTCGTCTATGATGGCCGTACCGGTGAGAAATTTGATAACCGTGTTACCGTCGGCTATATGTACTACCTCAAGCTGCATCACCTGGTTGATGATAAGATCCATGCCCGTTCCGTTGGCCCGTACAGCCTGGTCACCCAGCAGCCCCTGGGTGGTAAGGCGCAGTTCGGCGGCCAGCGCTTTGGTGAGATGGAGGTTTGGGCGCTGGAGGCTTACGGCGCTGCCTACACCCTGCAGGAGATCCTAACCGTGAAATCCGATGATGTGGTGGGCCGTGTGAAGGCGTTTGAGTCCATTGTGAAGGGCCAGAACATTCCGGCGCCCGGCATCCCCGAGGCGTTCCGCGTAATGGTGAAGGAGCTGCAGTCCCTGGGCCTGGATGTCAAGATCCTGGATAAGGACAACGAGGAGATCGACATCAAGCAGACCTACGATGAGGACGAGAACATGCCCATGGCCAGCGACTACTACGATGAAAGCGATGTAGCCGTGGATTCCGAGATCGAGGACAACTACACCATGGAAAACCCCGATGAGGACAGCGATTCCTATGACGATGCCGACTTTGACGGCAGCGAAGATGAGGACGACGACGGATTTGATTTTTAATGATGGAGGGGAAGAACTTTGGATAATAAATCTTTTGAATCGATCAAGATCGGGCTGGCTTCCCCCGATGCCATTCGCTCCTGGAGCTACGGTGAAGTAAAAAAGCCTGAGACCATCAACTACCGCACCCTAAAGCCGGAGCGCGACGGCCTGTTCTGCGAGCGCATTTTTGGACCCACTAAGGACTGGGAATGCTACTGCGGCAAGTATAAGCGTATCCGCTTTAAGGGCAAGATCTGCGAGCGCTGCGGCGTGGAAGTGACCCGCGCCAAGGTGCGCCGCGAACGGATGGGCCACATTGAGCTGGCTGCGCCCGTTTCCCACATCTGGTACTTTAAGGGCACCAGCAGCCGCATGGGCCTGCTGCTGAACCTGAGCCCCCGTGTGCTGGAAAAGGTGCTGTATTTCGCATCCTATATCGTCATCGATCCCGGCAACACCAAGCTGAAGAAGTACGCCTTGCTGAGTGAGCGGGAGTATAACGAGTACCGGGAAGCCTATGAGGATGAATTTGACGCCGGCATGGGCGCAGAGGCGGTAAAGAAGCTGCTGCAGCAGCTGGATATCGAGGCACTTTCGGTAGAGATAAAAGAGGAGCTGGAGAAGGCCACCGGCCAGAAGAAGGCGAAGCTGCTGAAGCGCCTGGATGTGGTGGAAGCCTTCCGCCAGAGCGGCAACAAGCCGGAGTGGATGATCCTGGATGTGCTGCCTGTTATTCCGCCCGATATCCGCCCCATGGTACAGCTGGATGGCGGCCGCTTTGCCACCAGCGACCTCAATGACTTGTATCGCCGGGTCATCAACCGCAACAACCGCCTGAAGAAGCTGCTGGAGCTGGATGCCCCCGATATCATCGTCCGCAACGAGAAGCGGATGCTGCAGGAAGCGGTGGACGCCCTCATCGATAACGGCCGCCGCGGCCGCCCGGTGACCGGCCCCAACAACCGTGCTCTGAAATCCCTAAGCGATATGCTGAAGGGTAAGCAGGGACGCTTCCGCCAGAACCTGCTGGGTAAGCGTGTAGACTACTCCGGCCGTTCCGTTATCGTAGTGGGCCCCGAGCTGAAGATGTACCAGTGCGGCCTGCCCAAGGAGATGGCGCTGGAGCTCTTTAAGCCCTTTGTAATGAAGCGGCTGGTGGATCTCAAGGTTGCCGAGAACATCCGCAAGGCCCGCAAAATGGTGGACCGCGGCTCCCCCAAGGAGGTTTGGGACGCGCTGGAGGTGGTCATCAAGGGCCACCCCGTGCTGATGAACCGAGCGCCTACCCTGCACCGTCTGGGTATCCAGGCATTCGAGCCCATTCTGGTGGAGGGCCGCGCCCTGAAGCTGCATCCGCTGGTTTGTACCGCATTCAATGCCGACTTCGACGGCGACCAGATGGCGGTCCATGTGCCACTTTCCGCCGAGGCGCAGGCCGAGGCCCGCTTCCTGATGCTGGCGGCCAATAACCTGCTGAAGCTCTCTGACGGCCGGCCCGTGGCTGTGCCTTCTCAGGACATGGTGCTGGGTTCCTATTACCTAACCACCATCATCGATAAGGTGTACGCCACCGATGAGATCCGCAATCCCGGCGTGTTTACCTCCATTGCGGACTGGGAGAAGGTCTATAAGGAAAATCCCCACGAGCTGAAGATCTACCGCAGCCCCGATGAGGCGCTGATGGCCTATCAGACCGGGGTGCTGGATCTGCACGAGCCGATTCTGGTGCGTACCACCAAGACGCTGAACGGCAAGACCTATACCGGCAGCATCCATACCACCATCGGTATCAATATCTTCAATAATCCCATCCCGCAGGATCTGGGCTTTGTGGACCGCAGCATCCCCGGCAATGAGCTGATCCCTGAGGTCGGCTTCCAGGTGGGTAAGAAGCAGCTCTCCAAGATCATTGATAAGAGCATAAAGAAGCATGGCACCACCGATACCAGCGAGGTATTGGACGCCATCAAGAGCCAGGGCTACAAGTATTCCACCCGTGCTGCCCTTACCGTTGCCGTCTGCGATGCCACCATTCCCCCCAACAAGAAGGAGGTGCTGGCCGCTGCAGAAGAAAAGGTAGCCAAGGTCCGCAAGAAGTACGACCGCGGTTATATTTCCGAGGACGACCGCTACCAGCAGACCATTGCCATCTGGCGTGACGCCACCAACGAGGTAAAGGCCTCGCTGAAGGAGAACTTCGGTAAGCTGAACCCCATCTACATGATGGCGGATTCCGGCGCCCGTGGTTCGATGGACCAGATCAACCAGCTGGCCGGTATGCGCGGCAACATCGCCAATACCTCCGGTCAGACCATCGAGATCCCGATTCGTGCCAACTACCGTGAAGGCCTAAACATCTTGGAATATTTCCAGTCCAGCCGCGGCGCCCGTAAGGGCCTGGCCGATACCGCTCTGCGTACCGCGGACTCCGGCTATCTGACCCGCCGCTTGGTCGATGTATCCCAGGAAGTGATCATCCGTGAGGAGGACTGCGGCACCCACGAGGGTATTGATGTGGAGGCCATCACCGACGGCAACCGCATCATCGAGGAGCTGGCCGAGCGTCTGACCGGCCGGTACCCCTGCGAGGATGTGGTGAACCCCAAGACCGGCGAGCTGCTGGCCAGCCGGGAAGAGATGATCACCTACAAGACCGCAGAGGAGATCGTAGGCGCGGGCATTACCAGCCTGAAGATCCGCAGTGTCATCAACTGCCGTGCCAAGAACGGCGCCTGCAGCCGCTGCTACGGCGCTAACCTTTCCAATAACGCCCCTGTTGCCATCGGCGAGGCCGTGGGCATCATCGCCGCACAGTCCATCGGTGAGCCGGGTACCCAGCTGACCATGAGAACCTTCCACACCGGCGGTATCGCCTCCGCCAGCGATATTACACAGGGTCTGCCCCGTGTAGAGGAGCTGTTTGAGGCCCGCAAGCCCAAGAGCGTGGCTGTTATCGCCCACAACGGCGGTCTGGTCAGCTTTGATAAGGACAACAAGGGCGTGGATGTGGTGAAGGTGGATGACCCGCAGACCGGCGACCACTTTGAGCATCAGATCGTATTCGGCAGCAAGGTGCGCGTCCATGAGGGCGACTTGATCGAAAAGGGCACTATGATCACGGAAGGCTCCGCCGACCCCAGCGAGGTACTGCTGGTGAACGGCGAGCTGTCGGTGCAGGAATACCTGATCCGCGAGGTTCAGATGGTTTACCGGACGCAGGGCGTAGATATCAATGATAAGCACATTGAAGTCATTGTCCGTCAGATGATGAAGAAGGTGCGCATTGAGGAGCCGGGCGATACCGACTATATCCGCGGCATGATGGCCGACCGCGCTGAGGTACTGCACCTCAACGAGCAGATCGACCGCGAGAACGCCGAGGACGGCGGCAGCCGCCAGAAAGCGACCTATACAGCCATTCTGCAGGGTATCACGAAGGCCTCCCTTGCCACCGACAGCTTTATGTCCGCAGCGTCCTTCCAGGAGACCACTCGTGTACTGACCGAGGCGGCCATCAAGGGCAAGGTAGACCCGCTGCAGGGCCTGAAGGAGAATGTCATCATTGGTAAGCTGATCCCCGCCGGTACGGGCCTGGTGACCTACACCGAGGAGGAAAAGGCCGAGGAAGAAGCCGATGAGGCCAACCTGGAGGCGCTGATGGCAAGCACCAACGCCATAGTGATGTAAGCAAAAAGAAAAAGTCAAATTCTCCAAAACGGGACTGTAAAGTTGGTGAAAAATATCCAAATCACCGCTTGACAATCCCGGGGGGGATTTGGTAAAATATTTAACTGGGCGGGCATTGTTCCGCAAGCAGAATCCGTCATGTAAACACAACCCGGAAACCCTCCGGGTTTGTGCCCATGAATAAATACTTTTTGATGAAAGGAGGACAACCATGCCAACCTTTAACCAACTGGTTCGCAAGGGCAGAGAAACCGTAGAGAAGAAGGCGACCGCGCCTGCACTGCTGAAGGGCTGGAATGCCAAGAAGCGTGTAATGACCGATCAGAATTCTCCCCAAAAGCGTGGTGTTTGCACCGCTATCCGTACCTCTACCCCCAAGAAGCCCAACTCCGCGCTGCGTAAAGTAGCAAGAGTACGGCTTTCCAACGGCATCGAGGCTACCGCTTACATTCCTGGTATCGGCCATAACCTGCAGGAGCACAGCGTAGTGCTGATCCGTGGCGGTCGTGTAAAGGACCTTCCCGGTGTTCGTTACCACATTATCCGTGGTACTTTGGATACCCAGGGCGTCCAGAACCGCAACCAGGCCCGTAGTAAGTACGGTGCCAAGCGGCCTAAGAAGGCTGGTGCCGCGAAGAAGTAATCACACCCGTAATAAGTGCCAAGAAAGATGGCTTTTTAACATAGCCTCTGGACTGGCCGACGGGAGTGGGGACTTACTTTCGAGTACCGAAGATCTCATTTTATTATGAAGGAGGGAAGCGAAGTGCCAAGAAGAGGTAATATCGCAAGACGCGACGTTCTGCCGGATCCGCTTTATAATTCCAAGCTGGTCACCCGTCTGATCAATAACATCATGCTGGACGGCAAAAAGGGCGTTGCACAGAAGATCGTCTACGGTGCATTTGACATCGTAAAGGAAAAGACCGGCAAGGACCCGCTGGAGGCTTTTGAGCAGGCGATGGAGAACATCATGCCCGTTCTGGAGATCAAGGCTCGCCGTGTCGGCGGCGCCACTTATCAGGTACCCATGGAGGTACGCCCTGAGCGCCGTCAGACCCTGGGTCTGCGTTGGCTGACCACCTATAGCCGCAACCGCAGCGAAAAGCTGATGGCTCAGAGACTGGCTGGCGAGATCATGGACGCTATGAACGGCCAGGGCGGCGCCTGCAAGAAGCGCGAGGATACCCACAAGATGGCCGAGGCCAACAAGGCTTTTGCCCATTTCAGATGGTAATTCCGGCGACTACTGCATTTTTACTGTTCTTTGCCCCTGTGGGCATGGAATTCGCAAACTTATTAGGAGGGCATTATGCCAAGAGATGTATCCTTAGAGAAAACGCGTAATATAGGCATCATGGCGCACATCGACGCCGGCAAAACCACCACCACCGAGCGTATCCTGTACTACACAGGCGTAAACTACAAGCTGGGTGAGACCCATGACGGCAGTGCCACCATGGACTGGATGGAGCAGGAGCAGGAGCGTGGTATCACCATCACCTCCGCCGCCACGACCGCCTATTGGAAGGGCCACCGCATCAATATCATCGACACCCCTGGACATGTTGATTTCACGGTAGAGGTAGAGCGTTCCCTGCGCGTGCTGGACGGTTCCGTAACCGTTTTTTGCGCCAAGGGCGGCGTAGAGCCGCAGTCTGAGACCGTTTGGCGCCAGGCTGACAAATACCATGTGCCGAGAATGGCTTTTGTAAACAAGATGGACATTATGGGCGCTGACTTCTACAATGTAGTGCGCATGATGCGCGACCGTCTGAAGTGCAACGCTGTTCCGATCCAGCTGCCCATCGGCGTCGAGGATACCTTTAAGGGTATTATCGACCTGGTAGAGATGAAGGCCTATGTGTACTACGATGACCTTGGAAAAGATATCCGCGTGGAGGACATCCCCGCCGATATGCAGGCCAAGGCCGAGGAGTACCACCACGAGCTGCTGGAGCATGTGGCCGAGCAGGACGAGGAGTTGCTGATGAAATATCTCGACGGTGAGGAGCTTACCATCGAGGAGATCAAGAGCTGCATCCGCAAATCCACCATTGCCAACCACATGGTTCCCGTATGCTGCGGCAGTTCCTACCGCAACAAGGGCGTACAGAAGCTGCTGGACGCCGTGGTAGACTATATGCCGGCCCCCACCGATGTCCCTGACATCAAGGGTGTAAACCCTGACACCGAGGAAGAGGAGACCAGACCTTCCAGCGATGACGCGCCTTTTGCTGCTCTCGCTTTCAAGATCATGACCGACCCCTATGTAGGCAAGCTGTGCTTCTTCCGTGTGTACTCCGGTACTGTGGATGCCGGCACCAGCGTCTATAACTCGGTGAAGAAAAACAATGAGCGCATGGGCAGAATTCTGCAAATGCATGCGAACCACCGCAAAGACATTGAGACCTGCTATGCCGGTGATATTGCCGGTGCCGTGGGCCTGAAGAACACCACCACCGGTGATACCCTATGCGACGCCAAGCATCCGATCATCCTGGAATCTATGGAATTCCCAGAGCCGGTTATCCGCGTTGCCATTGAGCCGAAGACCAAAGTCGGTCAAGAGAAGATGGGCCTGGGCCTTGCCAAGCTGGCTGAGGAGGATCCCACTTTCCGCACTTACACCGATGAGGAGACCGGCCAAACCATCATCGCCGGCATGGGCGAGCTGCACCTGGAGATCATCGTAGACCGTCTGCTGCGTGAGTTTAAGGTAGAAGCGAATGTGGGTAAGCCCCAGGTTGCCTACAAAGAAACGGTGCGCAAGATGGCCGATGTGGACCACAAGTACGCACGCCAGAGCGGCGGTAAGGGCCAGTACGGTCATGTAAAGATCCGTCTGGAGCCGAACGAGAGCGGCAAGGGATATGAGTTCCGCAACGAAGTAGTGGGCGGCGCTATCCCCAAGGAGTATATCCCCGCTGTCGATGCCGGTATCAGGGGCGCGATGGCCAGTGGTGTACTGGCGGGTTATCCCGTAGTAGACTGCATCGTGACGCTGTACGATGGTTCCTACCATGAGGTAGACTCCTCTGAAATGGCGTTTAAGATCGCCGGTTCCATGGCCTTCAAAGAGGCAATGAGAAAGGCTGACCCCGTTATTCTGGAGCCGATCATGAAGGTTTGCGTGATCGTTCCCGAAGAGTATATGGGCGATGTTATTGGTGACCTGAACTCCCGCCGCGGTCAGATCCGTGGCTTTGAGGACCGCCCCGGTGCCAAGCAGATTGATGCCTTTGTACCGCTTTCTGAGATGTTTGGTTACGCCACCGACCTGCGTAGCAAAACGCAGGGCCGCGGCCAGTACACCATGGAGCCCAGCCACTACATTGAGCTGCCCAAGAACATCGCGGAGAAGCTGGTCACCAGCCGCACCAAGGCTGAGTGATGAACCCCAAGCATGATCCCGAACCCGGAAAACATAAAGGGTAGGGAAAAATAATATTAAAAAAACAAAGTATAACAAAGGGAGGATTTTACGATGGCTAAACAGAAATTTGAGCGCAACAAACCCCACGTAAACATCGGTACCATTGGTCACGTTGACCATGGTAAGACCACTCTGACCGCTGCTATCACCAAGGTTCTTGGTCTGAAGGGCGATGCCGAGTTCATGGCTTACGACATGATCGATAAGGCTCCCGAAGAGCGTGCCCGTGGTATCACAATCAACACTGCCCATGTAGAGTATGAGACCGACAAGCGTCACTATGCCCATGTTGACTGCCCCGGCCATGCCGACTATGTTAAGAACATGATCACCGGTGCTGCCCAGATGGATGGCGCTATCCTGGTAGTTTCTTCTGCTGATGGTCCCATGCCCCAGACCCGTGAGCACATCCTGCTGGCTCGTCAGGTAGGCGTTCCCTACATCGTAGTTTACATGAACAAGGTTGACCAGGTAGACGACGAGGAGCTGCTGGAGCTGGTTGAGATGGAGATCCGTGAGCTGCTCTCCAGCTACGATTTCCCCGGCGACGAGATCCCCGTAATCAAGGGTTCCGCTCTGCAGGCCCTGGAGTGCGACAGCAAGGATCCTTCCGATCCCGCTTACGCTTCCATCCTGGCTCTGATGGACGCTGTTGATGACTATATCCCCACCCCCGAGCGTAAGGCTGACCTGCCCTTCCTGATGCCCATCGAGGATGTATTCACCATCACCGGCCGTGGCACCGTAGTTACCGGCCGTGTAGAGCGTGGTCAGGTTAAGGTTGGCGACGAAGTTGAGATCGTTGGTATCCATGACACCCGCAAGACCGTAGTTACCGGTGTTGAGATGTTCCGCAAGCTGCTGGACTATGCTGAGGCTGGCGATAACATTGGTGCTCTGCTGCGTGGTATCCAGAGAACCGAAGTTGAGCGTGGTCAGGTACTGTGCAAACCCGGCTCCATCCATCCTCACACCAAGTTCCGTGGCCAGGTTTATGTTCTGAAGCAGTCTGAAGGCGGCCGTCATACCCCCTTCTTCAACAACTATCGTCCTCAGTTCTATTTCCGTACCACCGATGTTACCGGCGTTATCTCCCTGCCCGAGGGCGTAGAGATGTGCATGCCCGGCGATAATGTTGAGATGGATGTTGAGCTGATCACCCCCATCGCCATCGAGAAGGGTCTGCGCTTCGCTATCCGCGAGGGCGGCCGTACCGTTGGTTCCGGCGTTGTTATCGATATCGAGGAGTAATTCCGAGAGTTGCGCAATTAGCCTAAATAAAAGAGAGTGTCCCGATGAGGGGCACTCTCTTTTGGTATGCAAAAAGAAGGGGAGGGGCGCCCGCGAAGCGGGCGAGGGCCGTCCGGAGCGAAGCGGAGGTGCGGTCCGAGGGGGAAGCGGAGTGGGCGCCCCGGGCGGAGAGGAAAAGAAAACGGCTCCCATAGCAGAGAGCCGAAGATATATGAATTGCGGGCTTACAGTACGAGACTGAGTGCCAGCAGGAGCTGTCCAATATAGTAGGTGGTGAGATTGACGAAGCGCACCCAACGGGGGCACTTGCGGCGGGTGTAAAAGTAGAGGGGAAGCATGAGAAGATCCGAGATGAGAAACAGAGTAACGCCAGCGCCCAACGCCCAGCCATTGAGAGGGCAGCGAATACTGAGCAGCGGCGACCATGTGACGCAGGTAACGGCGACATTAAGCCCGACTGAGAACATGAGTGTGACCACCATATAGTAGAAGATGCCCGCGGGTCGGGTATGCCGACTGAAGTGAAAAGAGGGGTGCCGTGTGATGCGCAGCATGGCCAGCATGGCGATGATGGGCAGAATAAAGTGGTACCATTCCATCGGGCAGAACTGGGTGAAGAACAGAAGATAGAAAACATGAGCAATGGAGAAAAAGCCAACCCCGGCCATACCGGAAACGGAATGAGAGGCACCGGAGGGACCGTAGCGGTTATTGGCGACACCAATGGCAATATCCCCGAAGGCAGCGAGGCAGAACGCGGCAAGCAGCGGCCAATAGGTGAACATATTCATGCCGGAGTGGCGCCAGGCCAAAACAGAGATAACTACAAAAAGGATACTATTGATTGCCTTAAACAAGGTGTAGTTGTGGAACAAGCGGGGGGTGTAGGCCACGGTAAGCAGGGCAGCCAGCCAGATAATGTAGAACCCGGAAAGGATGAGAAGTGTCGTCATAGCGGGAAACTCCTTTAAGAGGGGGTGAGGGAGAGAAAAGGGGCGAAGCGCCAGGCGCCCCGCCCCCTTATTCAGGCTACTAATTCAGTTAGAATCAGGCATCCTCGAAGCCGGTGAAGGCTACGATACGAGAGATGCAGGACTCGCCGCCAACCAGTCTCCAGGGGAAGCAGCCGATTACGCAGCGCTTGTTGGAGAGCTGATCGATGTCGCCGCCCAGGCACTCAGCGTGAATGCACTCATAGGGCTGGCAGAACAGCTGGATGTGCATGGCCTGATACTGCTCGGGCCAGGGATACATCTCCTGCAGAGTCTTGCCATACTTCTCCTGCATGTACTTGTCGCACTTAGCAGCATCCATGGGGCACCAGTCACGAATCTTGGTGTTCATGGGATGGTCAGCGGAACCGCAGTCTACGCCGATCCAAGCGATCTTCTTATCCTGGCACCACTTAACGAAGCTCAGGGAAGGACCGGGATGACGAACCATGTAGCGCTGCTCATCAGCCTCGGGGGAATCCCAACCATACTTATGATAACCAGTGTTGATGATGAGGATATCGCCCTCACGAACTTCAACGCGCTCCTCGATCATCTCGGGAGTGTAGATGCCGAAGTCTTCGCAGCAGGGAGCATCGGTCAGGTCAACAACGACGCCGGGACGAACCAGCTTGGTCAGCTCGAGCTGATCAACAGTACGGCCGGAAGTATCGAAATGCAGAGGGCCATCCAGGTGGGTACCAACATGGTTGGAGTGGGTGAGGATCTGGCCGTTAGCGCCATTGGAAGACAGGCGCTTGAAGAACTTCATCTGTACGGGCTCATAGGTGGGCCAGGGGGGGCAGTTTACGCCGATCGGGATAGACAGATCATAAATCTTGACATCAGACCACTTAGACATAGTGTTTTTCCTCCTAAATATTTGGTTTATGTTTGTGGGCGGGGGAGAGGGGGGTCCTCTCCCGACGCCAAAACAACTAAGTAATTATGTGAGAGAATCAGCCCTCAGCATACTTGGCTACAAAAGCCTCGATGGCCTGCTCAAAGCACTCCATGGGAGGATGAACAACGCCAGCGCCGACCTGACCAACACCACGACGGTTGCAAGCAATACCGGTGTTGATAACGGGGCGGATACCAGTCTCGATGACCTTGCGGATATCGATACCGGTAGCGGAACCGCGGAAGCCCAGAGCGGGGATCTGATAAGCAGTGCCCTCACCCTCGGTGATCTCGTACATCTCGGTGGAGTACTTGATGGAATCGGCAACGGTGCCGCCTACGAACTTAACGATAGCGGGAGCAGCAGCCATGCAGAAACCGCCGATGCCGGTGGTCTCGGTGATGCAGCTATCGCCCACATCGCGGTTAGCGTCAGCCTCGGTGAAGCCGGGGAAGTAGAGGCCCTCGACCTTCTCGGAGGTATAGTGGAACCACTGACCGGGCAGACCGGCTACGCGAACACCAAACTCGGTACCATTGCGGCACATGGTGTAAACCAGGGAGCAGTACTCGATACCCTCGATGGCATCCATGGTGCACTTGCAGGCAGGCATGGTGAGGTTCAGCCAGGTGTGGTCGTTGGAGTTCAGGAACTCGAGAGCGCGAACCTTGACATCCTGATCAAAGTGAGTCTTAACGATGGCGGGAGCCAGCTCACGGATCAGCAGGGAAGTACCGGCACGGTTACGGTTGTGGCCGTCATCGCCCATCTGCAGCTCCTGAGCGATGAGGACCTTCAGGTCGATCTCGCCACGGATCTCCAGAGCTTCCTTGATGACAGGATAGAACTCATTGCGCAGCCAGTGCAGACGGGTGATAACGGTATCATCATAAGCACCGAAACGCAGAACCTTGCCCAGACCCTCATTGAAGGTGCAGTAAGCCATGTTGCCATGAGCCTTATTGATGACCTTCCAAACGGGCATGGAATAGGAAACGATACCGCACATGGGGCCTACGGCATTGTGATGGTGGCAAGGATCGAAGGTGATCTCGCCGGAAGCGGCCAGCTTTTCAGCCTCTTCGGGAGTCTTGGCCAGACCCTCATAGATCAGAGCGCCGATAACAGCACCCTTGGTGGGGTCGCACATGTTCTCCCAGGTTACGGGAGGGCCGGAGTGCAGAATGGTCTTTTTGGTCATACCGGGAATGTCTTCGCCGGCAGTGCCAACGCCGATCAGGGTAGGCTGAGCGCCCAGAATGATCTTCAGGGCTTCGGCATTAGCGGCATTGATTTTCTCGCCCAATGTCATTGTTTTTTCCTCCTAAATAAATTATTTAGAAAAATCACCTTCCCGCAGCGCGGGAGTGGGTAATTACTTCAACATACCGAGCATACCGGCCAGTTTCTTGTTGCCGCCGGCTACGGGTTTCCAGTCAACATGGATGACCTCGATATCCTGGGTGCCCGCTTCTTTCTGAGAGAGCATATCCTGATAGAAGGTCTCTACGCCGATATTGACCATGTGGAGCTTTTCTCCGAACAGTTTATTGATCTGATGCATTAATACTTACCTCCATTCAGCTTATCCAGCATATGGTGTACCAGATAGGTGGACTGAGCGTTGGAGCGAACAACGATAGCGCCGGCAGCTTCCAGCTGCTTGCGGGTCTCGGTCAAGTTCTGGGGGTCGCCCTCGGTACCTACGATAGAGCAGATAGCGGAGATGTAACGGCCCTCGCTCGCAGCGATCTCCTTGGCCTTGGCAATGGCAGCGGAGAGCTCCTCGGCGGGGTTGGCATTGGAGCCGTAGCCGATAACGCAGTCGCACTGCAGAATAGCCAGAGTGGGATCATGAGCATCACGCAGGATACGCTCGCAGCGCAGGGTCAAGTCGATCATCGGATGGGGTTTACCCTCGGTGAACTCGTCCTCACCAAAGTCGATGCAGGTGTTCTCCTTGTACTCAGCGGTCAGGGGATTCTCGATTTTATCCTCGGGCTTGAGGGGGATATTGGAATAGATGTGGCCCAGCTTGCCGATGGAGAGCTTCATGGACTCATCCGCCAGGGTGCCGCCGGAGAAGAAACCACGATAGTACTTCTGGGTGGGAGCCATCTTGGAGGTCTCGCGTTCGATGAGAGCTTCCAGCTCAGCCTTGGGCATATCAATATCCAACATATCAGCGGGAACGGGCTCGCCCTTGGAGAGAGCAACAGCCTTGCGGGCAGCGTCTTCCAGGTTGTAGGCAGCGGTCAGACCGTACTCCTTGGGAAGGTTGGGATCACCGCCGATGAAGTCTACGACTACGGGCTTGATGTGGTCGTTGCACTCCTTAGCGATGGCCAGAATCTCCTTGGCAACATGATCCGCGGGCGGCTTGGAGAGCATGATGATGACCTTGGTATCGGGGTCAGCGATGAGGGCGTTGAGGCACTGCTTGAACATCAGGCCGCCGATCTCCGCCTTCAGGTCACGGCCGCCGGTGCCCAGAGCCTGGGTGATGCCGGAACCAAGCTGGTCGATGAGGATGGTGAGTTCCTGAGTACCGGTACCGGAAGCGCCGCAGATACCAATCGGGCCCTTATGGATCACATTGGCGAAAGCCAGGGGCAGACCGTTAACAACAGCAGTACCGCAGTCGGGGCCCATCATGAGCAGCTCCTTGGAAACGGCGTACTCTTTGAGCTTCTTCTCTTCTTCCATCGAAACATTATCGCTGAACAGCATAACATTGATGTTCTTGTCGAGAGCGTCCTTGGCAACATCGTAAGCATGACGGCCGGGAACAGAGATGAGCGCCAGGTTGATCTTGGGATCAGCCTTGAGGGCGGAAGTGAGGGTAGGGGGATAGTACGCAGCGCTGCGGCTCTCCTCCTTCTTATTCAGCTGCTCCTCCAGAGCTTTGAGAGCAGCAGCCTCGGCCTCTTCGTTTTCGCAATCCAGCGCTACGAAGAAATCGTTGGGGGTGATGGCTTCCAGCTCGGGGCTGGAAAGACCGGTTACCTTGGCAATGTCAAGGTTCAGATCGGTGCCCATGCCGACCAGAGCTTCCTTTACGCCCGGGACCTTCTTCAGCTCTTTGGAGATGATCATCAGGGTAATGGAGTCGTAGTAGGTGTTGGGTTTGATTTGCAGACTAACCAATGCCGTTTCCTCCTAATTTGGATAATTTTTTTGTCCGAAATATATACCGGTCAGGATATCTGTACCGGATGTTTCGCCAAAGGCGATAACATTCATCGCAGCAGACGGTAGCCGCAGCGATAGGACACTGGAATAAAGGGTTCGGATGAGAGTGAGCACATCCGAGGAGAGCTGCCCTGCAGCAGCCTGCCGCAGAAATGCGGCACTGATGAGATTGGTGCGGGGGGCAGCTCGTTCGGCCATAGCGGCGGTAAGGGGCAGCCATTCATTTTGTTCCCCGCGGGCAATGGCCGAAGCCAGTACCGACGCCATGACTCCGCAAAGGAAGTCATCGGCGGAGGGGGTGAGCCCAATGCCGCAGCCGGCGATGGAATAGGCAGCCTCAGCGGCGGCTTCGGCATCCTTCTGCCGCAGGGCGGCGAATAGAGCGGGGATGCGCTCTGCCGCATAGCGGACATAGAGGTTATCGGGCAGGGGAGAGGGGTCATCCTCCAAAATAGTAAACAGAGGAGCGAAGCCTTCCGGCTTGCCGTTGGAAAGGATGATCTCCCGCAGGGCCTGCGGAGCCGCCGGATGGGGCAGCTGCAGGGGAAGCAGCGGAGAGAAAAGCGAAAGGGAAGTAACGGCCGCCCGGTGAAGCTCGATGGTGTGGCCGCTGTGGGGGAAGGTGATGCGTTCCTGCGAGAGAAGGGCGGGTTCCCCAACGGCAACGGACGGAATAGAACCGCCAAGCCGTACGGCACAGGGATAAAGCGGACGGGTATCATCCAGCAGGGTGACCAGTTGCTCCTGATACAGCAGATTGGCCGAGGTATGGAACACCGAATGAACGGTGGCCTCCGCGGGGTGCTGCGGCAGCAGGGCCAGCAGCTGGGCCGAGATGGCCTCAGCGGTGGAAGTTGACTTCATAAATCTTGAGGGCAATTTGTAGATTCAGCATCTGGTCGGCGTTATCAAAGCTGACATGGGCCAGCTCCTTGATGCGCTGGATGCGGTAAGCTACAGTATTGTAGTGGACGCCCATTTCTTCTGCCAGACGCTTGAGATTACCGCCGCACTTGAAGTAAAGCGAAAGGGTATGTACCAGCTCGGAATCGCGGTCGTGGTCGTAATCCACCAGCACCTTGAGCGTTTCATTGTAGAAAATGATGAGCTCCGGGCGGAGATTTTCGTAGGAAAGGAAGCGATAAACGCCGAGCTTTTCAAAGTAGTGAACACGGGAATTATCAATGTTCCAGCAGGCAGCCGCGCGGCGGGCTTCATTAAAGCTCTTCCACAGGCTGGTGGCATCAGCATAGCTGCGGCCGACGCCGATAGACGCCATGGCGAGAATCCCCTCCGCCTCTAAAGAGGAAAGTGCGGTATCGATGAACGCCTGCAGCAGCCGGCGGTATTCTTCATCTTCCCGCAGGGGGGATTCAAAGACCAGCACGATGCTGTCACACTTATTGACGAACAGAACCTTGATGCTGCTATCGCGGCTGATGCGCCGCAGGATATTGACAATGCTGTTGTTGGTTTTGTAAAGGGAGCTGTTGCCGATGGTGGAGCTGCCGGAAAGGACCCGAATGACCGCCACACGGTGCTCAGCATCCACATCGAAATCGAAGTACTCGGCATTGGCCAGCGACTTGCGCTGCCGTTCCTCATCGTGAACCAAAAGGTCATCAAGAAAGGTGGCCTTGTGGTTGTTTTCCATCTCGTACATCGAGATCTTTTTGATCATATCCAGCGCGATGAGGGAAGTAGAAGCTTCCAGAACGGCCAGGTCTACGCCGGTGATCTCGCGGTTGTCCTCCCAGATGTAGATACTGCCGTATTTTTTCTTATCGCTGTAAATGGGGATGATGATCTTATTGCAGATGAGCCCGTCGATGTTATCGACCTCACGGCTGCTCATCAGGGAGACAGTCTCTTTGCTGGAGGAGCCGGAACGGACGAGATTTTCCATCCGACGCGAAATGCTTTCACGGCGCTGCTCGCTGCAGGCCAGCACAAAAGAAGAAAAGAAGTCATTGTAAATGGCGACGCTGTTGCCAAAACGGTCAAAGAGCGTCTGTACGATGGACTGCAGGTTGCCGCCGCCCAGCATGGTAGCAGTCAGCGCCTTTTGCAGCTCGTAGATATCCCCCAGGGTCTGTGCCTGATTATTGACGATGGTGGTCATGATGGGAGTGATAATCTGGGAGAAAGAGATGCTGTTGGGAATCTCGAACAGCGGGAAGCTCAGCTCATTGCAGAGATCGAGGATATTCTGCGGGATCTCATTGATATAGCTGTTGAACTTGAGCCCCAGCCCTACCACGCCGCGTTCCTTCAACTGCGGAATCAGCTCCATAAGCTGGGGGAGATTTTCCCGGATGGCATAGGCCGTGGAAACCAGCAGCTCACCGCCGGTCACAGCACTGACGATGTTGGGATCGACCATGACGCTGACCGAGGTAACGATCTGATCGGTGCCGGAAGCACCGGCCAGCAGGCGGGCATCATGCAGGATATCCATGCGGAGAATAGAGTTCATCGAGATGCCGTAATTGGTATCCATGCGTGTCGCCCCCTTTGCGGTTCCGCCTCGGCGGAAATAATGGAAACAGGGAGCAGCTGTTTACTACTTACCCATGTTCTTTCTAATAGCTATTCTACTATTAAATAATATAAAATGCAATAGGTGTTGTGGAATTTTTACATTGTAGAAAATTTGATTCCTTTTTGATGAATTTTGACATATATATTTTGCACAATAAAAAACTCTATAAATGGTGCAATACACACAAAATAATAATGACATGGAAAATATATCAAAAATGTTGCAAAAATGCGGCGCTATTGCATTGTGATAAACACACAAAACGATAGCGCCGCATTAGGCATTATGCTGTGAGAACTTTTAGCCGAGAGTGAACAGCAGGTCGCCGGTATTGATGGCGGAGCCGGCTGCAACGGCAATGGAGGCGATGCGGCCGCCCTCGGGAGCGACGACTTCGTTCTCCATCTTCATGGACTCAACGATCATGACGACCTCGCCGGCCGCAACGGTATCACCGGTATTCTTGCACAGACGCAGAACGGTGCCGGGCAGGGGGGAGGTGACATTGGCGGGGCCGCCGGCTGCGGGGGCAGCGGCAGGAGCCGGAGCGGCAGCGGGAGCAGCGGCACGGGGGGCAGCTGCGGGCGCCGCTACGGGAGCAGAGGCGGAGGTGCCGACGACCTCTACCTCTGCATCATATGTTTTTCCATTTATTTTTATCAGGAATCTTTTCATCGATTTGTCCTCCATCAGAAATTAGTAAGGTGGGTCTCCAGGGAGAATCCTCACGCAGGGAAAGGATGCGTACCTGTTCCGGCGCGCAGCCCATCATAGCGGCAATGGCAGCGATGACTGCTGCGATCTCATCCTCATCCTCCTGCGGGGCGGCAGGAACTGCGGCCACAGGGGCCGGGGCAGGCGCGGGAGCGGCCTTTTTGCCAAAGAGCGCTTTTCCCAGCAGCAGCCCGACCAGCAGAGCAATGGCAATATACAGATACATCATATTATTCACGCTCCTTTTGATTAGAGCGGAACATTGCCGTGTTTCTTTCTGGGAGCTTCCACGACCTTGCCATCGAGCATCTCCATGGCAGCGATGATCATCTGACGGGAGGTGGAGGGGATAATGACATCATCCACCATGCCGCGCTCGGCAGCCTTGTAGGGGTTATTGAACTCGCGCTTGTACTCATCGATCAGCTCAGCGCGCTCCTCGGGAGTGGCCTTACGGAAGATGATGTTGGCGGCACCCTCGGCGCCCATAACGGCGATTTCGGCGGTGGGCCAGGCGTATACGATATCGGAACCCAGGTCCTTGCAGCACATGGCCAGGTAAGCGCCGCCGTAGGCCTTACGCAGGATCATGGTAACCTTCGGAACGGTGGCTTCGCAGTAGGCATAGATGACCTTGGCGCCGTGGCGGATGATACCACCGTGTTCCTGGGTGGAACCGGGCAGGAAGCCGGGAACATCTACCAGGGTGAGCAGCGGAATGCCGAAGGCATCGCAGGTACGGATAAAGCGTGCAGCCTTATCGGAGCAGTTGATATCCATGCAGCCGGCCATGGCCTTGGGCTGGTTGGCGATAATACCAACGGAGCGGCCATTGAAGCGGGCAAAGCAGGTAATCATATTGGGGGCATACATGCCCATGTAGTCCATGTACTCGCCGCCATCGGTGATGGCCTTGATGACATCGTACATATCATACGCCTTGTTGGGATTATCAGGGATGATGGTATCCAGCTGATCGGCAATGCGGTTGGGGTCGTCACCATTGAAGATGGTGGGAGCGGCATCACGGAAGTTGGAGGGCAGGTAGCTCAGCAGACGACGGATCTGGTTGATGCAATCGGTATCATCGGAGGCCATGAAGTGCGCAACGCCACTGACGCGGTTGTGGGTCATAGCGCCGCCCAGCTTTTCAGCATCGATCTGCTCGCCGGTAACGGATTTGATAACATCGGGGCCGGTAATGAACATCTTGCCGGTCTTATTCACCTGGAAGATGAAATCGGTAAGGGCAGGGGAATAAACGGCGCCGCCGGCGCAGGGGCCCATGATGGCGGTGATCTGCGGAACAACGCCGGAGGCAGCGGTATTGCGGAAGAAGATCTTGCCGTAGCCTTCCAGACCGTCCAGACCTTCCTGGATGCGGGCACCGCCGGAATCATTCATGCCGACTACGGGAGCGCCGACCTTGCGGGCATTCTCAAGGATCTTGCAGATCTTATTGGCCTGAACTTCGCCCATGGAGCCGCCGACAACGGTGAAATCCTGGGCATAAGCGTAGACGATGCGGCCGTCTACCTTGCCGTAGCCGCCAACAACACCATCACCGGGGAAGTGCTGCTTTTCCTGGCCAAAGTAGTAGCAGCGATGGACAACGAAGGCATCGATCTCAACAAAGGTGTTGGGATCGAACAGGGTCTCGAGACGCTCACGAGCGGTCATTTTGCCCTGCTCATGCTGCTTTTCGATACGCGCCTGGCCGCCACCGAGAGCGATTGAACCTTTGCGTTCAATCAGGTCTTCAAGTTTGGTCATAGTTTTATCCTTCTTTCAGAGAGTATATGGGTTGCCGCTTGCCGGAGGAGCGTCTCCGGCAAGCGGGACTTGCACAAAAAACTTAGTGGAACTTTTCGACATACTCGTCGGCCTTGGCCTCTTCCCAGCCCAGCATATTCACCAGAATATCGCGGGTGGAATCGCCCAGGGCGGGAGCAGGATGATGGTCGGCATCGGCCTCGACGGAAGCCATCTTCACCGGGTTGCCGGCGATCTTGACCTTGCCCATGCCGGGCTGGTCTACCTCGATGAGCATGTTGCGGGCCGCGACCTGCGGATCGGTAAACAGCTTATCTACGGTATTGATGCCGGTGCAGGGCACGCCGGCCTTTTCCAGAATATCCAGCCACTCAGCGGTGGTCTTGGTACGGGTCTTTTCAGTCAGCAGGTCACCAATGAGCTTGAGGTTCTGGTTGCGGTGCATATTGGTATCAAAGCGGGGATCGTCAATCAGTTCCGGACAGCCCAGCGCGTTGCAGAAGGCCGCGTACAGGCGGTTATTGCCGCAGGCGGCGATGACATAGTTATCCTTGGTTTCAAATGCCTGGAAGGGAGTAACGGTGGGGTGAACAGCACCCAGAGGGCCGGCAACGACGCCGGTAGCGGAATACTTGATGATGGCGTTTTCCAGGATGGCGAGCTGGCAATCCAGCATACCCACATCCACCATATCGCCTTCGCCGGTGATAGCGCGCTTATACAGGGCGGTAACGGCGCCAAAAGCACCAAAGATGCCGGCAATGATATCGCCGATAGAAGCGCCGACGCGGACAGGCTTTCCGCCGGGCTCGCCGGTGATGCTCATTACGCCGCCCATGGCCTGCACTACCATATCGTAGGCGGGACGGGGAGCATAGGGGCCGGTCTGGCCAAAGCCGGAGATAGCTACATAGATGAGCTTGGGGTTGACCTTCTTGAGCTCCTCATAGCCCAGGCCCATGCGGTTCATGGCACCGGCCTTCAGGTTTTCCACCACGATATCGACATGCTTCACCAGATCCTTGAACATCTCAACGCCCTCGGGATCCTTGGTGTTGCAGACGACGCTTTTTTTGCCGTGGTTTACACTGACAAAATAGCCGCTCTGGCCATTGACAAACGGGCCGTAGCCGCGGCTGTCATCGCCGGTACCTGGTTTCTCCACCTTGATGACCTCGGCGCCCATATTGCCGAGCATCATGGAGCAGTAGGGGCCTGCCAGCGCATTGGTAAAATCCAGTACACGGATGCCTTCCAAAGGTTTTTTGGACATAAGTAAAGACCTCCCAAAATGATGTAGGTAAGCACCGTCCGCATCGGTAGGGAAGCGGGGCGGTGCCCATGACAAATAAAGCAAGTCCTTGGGCCGGGCCGCAAAAGGCCGCAGTACCCCTACTCTATTTGTTATTTATCTACATTATAAAGGAAAGCAGAATAAAAGTAAATGGCGGAAGAGCTTTTTTGCCGCCAAGAAAGCAGCAAATTTTTTGGTGAAAATTCATAGAAAAAAGGTTTTCCGCGAAATAAAGTGGGTTAATAATTTAACATGCATTAGGATATATCAACAAGAGTATAAGAACATTTTCGTTCATCTTATCAAAAGTGAACGAATCCTGCCGAACGGCGTTCTGACAAAAATCACGGACGGTTTTTTATTTTATTGTGTAGTATTTACAAGGTGCTATATTCCATTTTTCACAAATTAGAGGGCCGGAATTAGGCAGAATATCAAAATCGATCAAAAGGAATTGAATTGACAGGCCTCCAATATTATAATGTAAATGCTGTATAAGTGTTACTCTGCATAAAACCAATCAAAAAGGAGTGCTTACATTGAAGGAATTTAACTATTTCGCTCCGGGTTCTGTGGAAGAAGCTCTCGAACTGATGAAAGAGTACGAAGGTAAGTATACCATCCTGAATGGTGGTACCGATGTAATGATTCGTCTGCGCGAGCGCCTCATTAACCCGGAAGCCGTGATCGACATCAAGCGTATTCCCGGCTTGAAGGAGATCACTTTCTCCAAGAAGGACGGCCTGTACATTGGCGCATGCGTTACCTGCAAGGAGATCTCCGAAAGTGAGATCGTGAAGGAGAATTACCCCTTCTACGCTCAGGCGGCTTCCGTTCTGGGTTCCCAGCTGGTGCGCGGCCGTGCTACCAGTGTCGGCAATGTCATCAACGCTTCTCCTCTGGCGGATACCGTCACTCCTCTCGTTGCCTGCGACGCCAAGCTGGTCGTAGTAGGTCCCGAGGGTCAGCGTGAGGTTTCCCTGGTGAGCTGGGCTGGCGAAAGCCAGGAAGAAAGAATCGCCCGCGGCGCGTTCTTCATCTTCGTGCGTAAGGTCGGCCTCAAGCCCGGCGAGATGGCCATCGGCCTCAAGATCCCCTATGTGGAAGGCCAGAAGGCTGTATTCACCAAGTTTGACCGCCGTAAGGAGGTAGACCTTTCTACCGTTTGTGCTACAGTTGGTAAGTTTGGTGAGGACTACCGCGTAGCCATCGGCTCCTGCGCTCCTACCCCCATCCGTCTGCCCAAGACTGAGGCCCTGCTGAAAGGCAAGAAGCTGACCCCCGAGCTCATCGGTGAGGCAGCGGAGCTTGCCGGCAACGAGGTTTCTCCCATCAGCGACGTCCGTGCTTCCGCCGAGTACCGTATCAGCCTGGTAAAGGTTGCTGTACGCAGAAGCCTGGCCGAGCTTTCTGTATGAGAAAGGAGCGTGCCGAAAAATGAAAACTTATCATGTTGATTTCTTTGTAAACGGCGAGGAATACGAGCTGGATGTACCGGCTAATAAGACCGCGCTGAATGTCATCCGCGATATGCTGGACCTGACCGGTGCCAAGGAAGGCTGCGGCGCCGGTGAGTGCGGTGCCTGCGCCATGATCGTTGACGGCGTACTGATCAACGGCTGCCTGATGCTGGCCCCCGAGATGGACGGCAAGCACTTCGAGACCGTAGAAGGCTTTGCTGATGAGAAGGGCAACCTTTCTCCCATCCAGCAGTCCTTTATTGACCACGCTGCCCTGCAGTGCGGCTACTGCACTCCCGGCTTCATCGTTTCCGCTACCGCTCTGCTGCGCGAAAATCCCCATCCCACCCGTGATGAGATCGTCCATTACATGTCCGGTAACCTGTGCCGCTGCACCGGCTACAAGAGAATTATCGAGGCGATTGAGGACGCTGCCGAGCGCATGAATGGAGGTGCCAAATAATGAGTAAATATATTGGCGTAAGTGTTCCGCGTGTAGACGGCGTTAAGAAAGTTACCGGCGCTGCCAAGTATGTGGGCGATATGAAATGGCCCCGTATGCTGTATGCCAAGTGCGTAAAGAGCCCCTATGCCCATGCCAAGATCGTGAGCATCGACATCTCTGCTGCCAAGGCGCTCAAGGGCGTTCACGATGTAATCACCGGTGACTACTACACCAAGCGTGGTGGTCTGTATCTGGAGGACAAGAACTTCTTGGCAGTCAATACCGTTAAGTTCTGCGGTGAGCCCGTTGTTGCCGTTGCAGCCGAGACCCCGGAGATCGCCGAGGCCGCCTGCGAGCTGGTCAAGGTTGAGTACGAGCCGCTGCCCGTCATCAACAACCCCATGGAGGGTATGGCCAAGGACGCCGTTCTCATCCACCCCGAGCTGCATACTTATAAAGTAGTACCCATCTTCCATCCCCAGGCGCATACCAATATCTCTCACCATCACATCATCCGTAAGGGCGATGCCGATGCGGCCTTCAAGTATGCCGAGGAGCATCCTGACGAGTACTACATCACCGAGCATGAGTACCATGTTCCCCATGTTCAGCATACCCCCATCGAGAACCACATTGCAGTAGCCCAGTACGAGCCGGACGGTAAGTGCACTGTTTGGGCTTCCTGCCAGTCTCCGTATGCGGTTCGTCAGGCGCTGTCTGCCACCTTTGATATCCCGCTGAACAAGATGCGTATCATCTCCCCCTATGTGGGCGGCGGCTTCGGCGCCAAGGCCGGTACCACCATCGAAGGTATCATCATTCCTCTGGCCATGCACAGCAAGGGCCGTCCCGTTATGATGGAATACACCCGTGAGGAAGAGTTCGTCAATTCCTATGTTCGTCAGGGTCTGTACACCAAGATCAAGACCGCAGTTCGCAAGAGCGACGGTAAGTTCCTGGCGGTTCAGAATAACTTCTACTGGGATGGCGGCGCCTACACCGAGTACGGCGTAAACATCGTTAAGGCCTCCGGCTTTGCTTCCACCGGCCCTTATGAGTTCGACAATGTTAAGACCGACGCTTACTGCGTTTACACCAACAACCCCGTAGGCGGCCCCTACCGTGGTTTCGGTATGTGCGAGATCCACTTCGGTATCGAGCAGAACATCGATGAGGTTGCCAAGGAGATCGGCATGGATCCCATCGAGATCCGCCGCGTCAACGGTCTGGCCCCCGGCAAGTCCACCGGTACCGGCGAGATCATGAAATCCTGCGGCTTCCTGGAGGCCCTGGATCAGGTCGCTGAGGCCATTCAGTACGATAAGCCCTGCGATCCACCCTCCGGTCCTCACAAGGTACGCGGCAAGGGCATTGCCGGCGGCTGGAAGTCCCCCTCTCAGCCCACCAACGCTGGTTCCGCTGCCATCATTCGTATGAATGAGGACGGCACCTTCTTCCTGATGACCTCCGGTCACGATATTGGCCAGGGCTCCGATACTGCCCTAACCCAGATCGCCGCCGAGGTTCTGTGCTGCGATCCCTCCAAGTTTACCATCCGCACCGGCGATACCGACCATACCCCCTATGAGTGGCAGACCGTTGCCTCCCGTATCACCTACTGCGCCGGTAATGCGATCAAGCTGGCTGCCGAGGATCTGAAGGAGAAGCTTCTGGATCTGGCTCAAATCAAGCTGGGCTACATCAAGCGCGAGCTGTACCTTGAGGACGGCTGGATCATCAACCGCAACCACCCCGAAAGCCGTATGCCCATGTCCGATCTGGCACTGGGTCTGGCGTTTGAGGACGGCTCCGGTTACGGCGGCCCCGCCATCGGTGTGGGTACTTTCACCCTGCCCAATAACATCAACTATGATCCCGCTACCGGTTATTCCCCCAAGCCCGCCGCGTTCTGGACCACCGCTGTGGCCGGCGCCGAGGTTGAGGTCGATACCGAGACCGGTATCATCGAAGTAAAGAAGATGGTAGAGAGCTGCGACCCCGGTCACATCGTCAACCCCGAGCTGTATAAGGCTCAGGTAGAGGGCGGTATGATGCAGGCTCTGGGTACTGTACTGTTCGAGGAGCTGAAGCTCAAGGATGGTAAAGTCCTCAATAAGTCCTTCGTGGACTACAAGATCCCCACCATCGATAATGCCCCCGAGACCTTCATCGCCATGGGCGTTGAGCATCCCGAGGAGACCGGCCCCTATGGCGCCCGTGGTATCGGCGAGCCTGCAATGGTTCCCGGCGCCCCCGCCATCGCCAACGCGATCTACAATGCGACCGGCTGCCGCTTCACCGAGATGCCCATCACTCCCGAGCGGATGCTGAAGGCCCTGCAGGAAAAAGCCGCTGCTGAGAAGAAGTAATTCTATCCAAAAGCGCGCGCAATAGGCACTAAAAATGCAGGCACCTGCCCTCTGTGGTGGGTGCCTGTTTCTATGTCTTTGTGGTGTATTAACATAATCTTAACAGCATAAAATATCCCTCAAGGACCGTATTATCGAACAAGTTTATTGCAAAGGGTGCAAAAATGGAGAAAATAGCAGCATATTTTAGGACATATTTAACATATCTAAATAGGAATATGTTTATAACATTCCAAATATAATTGAAAATGATAGGGGAGATATTGGGGAGTTTCTCCAATGGGTGATGGCAAAATGCACAACATCAAAAACTGTAAATTGTGGAATACGGAAAAGTGGGGGCCGAGAGATTGAATTTTTTATGAACACACGATATAATAATGACAATGCATGAAGGAGGGTTTCGCAAGAAATCCGTGCCGATGTGTAAGTACATAAATGGGCGCACTCGGTCTTGATGCAGAGGTTCGATAGACCAAGAGAAATGGAGAATCCAAATCATTGAGGAGGCAAATTTAATGAGTACTAAAATTACCGGCATTTATGATGCTCGTAAGGAACTCGGCTGGGGCAAGTCCATTATCATGGGCCTGCAGCAGTGCTTCGCCATGTTCGGCGCTACCATTCTGGTTCCCGTTCTGACCAACAGCTATGGCGAGGGTATTGTGGGCCTTTCCGCTTCCGTTACCCTGTTCTGCGCTGGTATTGCGACCCTGTGGTTCCACTTCATCACCAAGGGCAAGGTTCCCGTATTCCTGGGTTCCTCCTTTGCTTTCCTGGGCATGTATTCTGCTATCATCCCTGCCTATGGTAAAGAGTATGCGACCGGCGGCGTAGTTGCTGCTGGCGGCCTGTATGTTATCCTGGCCATCCTGATCAAGGTTCTGGGCACCAAGAGAGTTATGAAGCTGTTCCCGCCCGTTGTGTGCGGCCCGCTCATCATCCTCATCGGTATTAACCTGGCTGCTTCCGCAGTTAATAACCTGTTCACCAACTGGATCCTCGGTATTGTTCCGATTCTCGTGATCATCATCTGCAACACCTGGGGCAAGGGCATGATCAAGATCATCCCCGTTCTGATCTCCCTGATCGTTTCCTACATCGTTGCCATCATCATGGGCGCTGTTTCCTTCGATGGTGTCAGCGCTGCTGGATGGTTTGGTCTTCCCAACTTCCATCTGCCCAAGTTCAACGCTGACTGCATCATCGCTGGTCTGGCTGTTGCTGTTGCTGCAATGGTTGAGCATGTAGGCGATGTTATGGCTATCGGTGCTACCACCGGCCGTAACTACATTGCCGATCCTGGTTTGACCCGCACCCTGCTGGGCGATGGTATTGGTACCTCCCTGGCTGGTCTGCTCGGCGGTCCTGCTAACACCACCTACTCCGAGAACACCGGCGTAGTAGCCCTGACCCGCGTATTCGACCCCTTCGTAATGCGTATTGCTGCTGTCATGGCTATCATCCTCTCCCTGTCTCCCAAGTTTGAGGCAGTCATCAACTCCATCCCCACTGCTGTTATCGGCGGTATCTCCTTCGTTCTGTACGGCATGATCGCCGCTACCGGTATCCGTACCATCGTAGAGAACCAGGTTGACTTCGTTAACATGCGTAATGTTCTGATCGCTGCCATCATCATGGTATCCGGTCTGGGCTTCAACACCTATCCGATCCACATCGGTGGTGTTCAGTTCGGCGGCCTGGCCTGCGCTGCTGTGTTCGGTATCATCCTGAACGCTATCCTGCCCGGCAAGGACTATGAGTTCAAAGAGTAATTCAGACTGACTGAATTATCTGTTAGAGCTTGAGGGAATGGGGTTCATCAAAGGATGAACTCTACCAAAAAAGACAGCTCCATTTCTCATCGTGTTTTACACAAAAGCCCCCCGTCCGCAAGGACGGGGGTGTTTTTGTATGATAGCGGGTACGGCGCAGAAAAAAGGAACAGCCCGCCGGCTGCTCCTTCTCGGTTATTTTTGCTGTGCTGCAGTCAGGTCCGCCACGGTATCGATATCAAAATGCTCCTGCGGGGGCGCAGGGATGGTATGCACCAGCTCCGGGTGGGCCTGCATGACCTCCCGTCCGCCCACATCGCCATCCTGCGTCAGCAGCTCCCCATACACAGCGGCAGGGAAGATAGAGGGGATGGAAAAGCGCCCCTCAAACTCGCATCCCCATATGCCGCCGGGTTCCTTCTCCCATGCGTTAATCAGCCGGTGCAGGGTCTCCACGCTAAGGAAAGGCTGGTCCCCGGTGAGGAACAGGCAGCCGTCGCTCTCCCGGCAGGCGGCCAGCCCCAGCCGCAAACTGTGGCTCTGTCCCAGCTCCGGCTGCGGGTTCAGCAGCACGGTAAAGCCTGCCGCTTCCGCTAGGGGAGCGGTTTCCACCGAGCAGACAGCTGCCCGCTGCATAACGGGCAGCGCTGCCGCCAGCTCCAGCGTGTGGCATAACAGTGGCTTGCCATCTAGCAGCTGCAGCAGCTTATTGGCCGCCCCAAAGCGCCGGGAAGCCCCAGCCGCCAGTACAACCAGCGAAAGGTTCATTCAGCGGCCTCCGGGAAGAAATCGGCCAGGTGGGCCTTGGCATAAGCTTTGCAGTCGGCCTCCCACTGGCGGTAACGCTCCAACAGGGAACGCCCCTCCGGCGTCAGGGTGGAACCGCCGCCGCCGGCGCCGCCTACCTTGCGCTGGATCAGCGGATATCCCAAAGCCGCCTCACAGCTGCGCAGCATGGTCCAGGCCTTGCTGTATGCTATTTTCATTTCCATGGTGGCGGTACGGATGGATTCACAGCGGTCAATACGCTCCAGCAGCTCCGCTATGCCGGGCCCAAATACCTTCACATCGTCCATACGGATCCGCACTGAGGTGCTGGCAGTCATCTGTTTATTGCTCATGGGGAACCTCCTTTATCCTTCCTTAATATCCTTATTATGACTGATATCAATTGACTTTTCAAGTGCCGCGTGTTATTCTTTGAACAGTATATCGGTGAAAACCGGAGAGGGGGAATAAATATGGAACACCATTCGGCAATGTCGTCCTTTGGCCTAGAAAATTCCCATGTAACGGCGATCGTAGGCGGCGGCGGTAAAAGCAGCCTGATGGCTGCTCTGGGGGAAGAATACCACCGGCGGGGCGAAACGGTCATTATGACCACCACCACCCACATCCGCCCGCCCAGGGAGAATGGCTACATGGGCGATGACGCCGCAGTTTTAGGCAGCCTTTTGGCCAGCTGCCGCCTGATGACGGTAGGCACCATGAGCGAAGAAAGAAAATTTGGCCCCTCTCCGCTATTGGAACAGCTCCCGGAGCTTGCTGACCGTGTTATAATAGAAGCGGACGGCACCAAGGGCCTGCCGCTGAAGGTGCCCAATGACCGCGAACCGGTCATCCCGGCCTTCGCCGATGCGGTCATCGCTGTGGCGGGGCTTTCCGCGTTGGGCCGCCCGCTCGGTGAGGTGTGCCATCGCCCGGAGCTTGCAAAGCTGCGTTTTGATCTAGAACCGGACCAAATTGTAACCCCGGAGCTGATGGCGATGCTGCTTAGCTCTCCGCTGGCGCAGCGCAAGGATGTGGGCAGCCGTCCATATGCCGTTCTGCTCAACCAGGCGGATCGGGCCCGGCCGGATGAAATAGCGGCCTTGGCCACTCTTTTGTTGCAAAAAGGCGTGGAGCGGGTCGTAGCCGCGGCCCTGCAGCGTCGGCCCGGAGAATACGAGGTTTGGAAGCGATAGGAGGAGAGAATATGCTGATCGCCATTAAAGGCGCGGGGGATCTCGCCACCGGCATTGCCTGCCGGCTGCACCGCTGCGGGTTCCAAATCGTCTGCACCGATATCGAAAAGCCCACCACGGTGCGCTGCACGGTGGCCTTTTCCCGTGCGGTGTACGATGGCGCCGCAACGGTGACAGGGGTCACGGCCCGCCTGGCCAAAGATGCTGCGGATGCCCGCCGCATCATCGGGGAAGGGGAGATCCCCATTCTCATTGACCCCGAATATAAAGAGGCCAAAAAGCTGGAACCGGCTGTGCTGGTGGATGCCATCATTGCCAAGAAAAATATCGGAACAAAAATCACTGATGCGCCGCTGGTGGTGGGCATCGGCCCCGGCTTTACCTCCGGTGTGGATTGCCACTTCTGTGTGGAGAGCAACCGCGGGCATGATATGGGCCGCACCCTGTATGAGGGCTCGCCCGAACCGGATACCGCCACCCCTGGCAATGTGGGCGGGTTCAGCGGCGAGCGCATTATCCGCGCCACCGCCGATGGCATCTGGCACCCGGTGGTCAAGATCACCGATGTGGTGGAAAAGGGCCAGCTGGTGGCCTACGCCGGGGAGGAGCCTGTCTACGCCAATATGGGCGGCATCGTCCGCGGCATGCTGCCGGAGGGAACCCCCGTGACCAAGGGCCTCAAATCCGGCGATATTGACGCCCGGTGCAAGGTCGAAAACTGCTTCACCCCCTCCGATAAGGCCAACGCCATCGCGGGTGGCATTCTGGAGGGTGTATTGTACTATACCAAATTACTGGAGGGAAAATAAAATGCAGGGCGATATTAAAATGAGCAAGCTGGCCTCCTGCGGGGGCTGCGGCGCCAAGGTAGGCGCGGGAATGCTGAGCCAGATCTTGCAGGGCATCCCCACGGTAAAGGATGAAAACCTGCTGGTGGGCTACGATACCAGCGATGATGCCGCCGTTTATAAGGTAAGCGATGATTTGGCCATTGTGCAGACGCTGGATTTCTTCCCTCCCATTGTGGATGATCCCTACATGTTCGGGCAGATCGCGGCCGCCAATGCCATCAGCGATATTTACGCCATGGGTGCCACCCCAAAGATCGCGCTCAATATCATGACCGTGACCCCGCAGATGTCCAAGGAGATGATCCACGAGGTGCTGCGCGGCGGCTACGAGAAAGCCTATGAGGCCGGCGTCATCATCGCCGGCGGCCATACCATCAATGACCAGGAGCCGAAATACGGCCTTTCCGTGACCGGCTTTGCCCGTCCCGATGAGATCCGCATGAATTGCACCCCACTGGAAGGGGATGTGCTCATCCTCACCAAACCCCTGGGCATTGGCATCACCACCACCGCCAACCGCGCCGAGCTGGCCCCGCCGGAGCTGTACCAGCGTGCCGTGAAGCAGATGGCAACCCTCAATAAATACGCCTGTGAGATCGCACAGAAATACCGTGTCCACAGCATGACCGATGTGACCGGCTTTGCCCTGATGGGCCACGCCACCGAAATGGCCCGCGGCAGCGACTTAACCATCGTCATCGATAGCGCCAAGGTGCCGGTACTGCCCGGGGTACAGCCCCTGGCCGAAATGGGCCTCATCCCGGAGGGCGCCTACCGCAACCGTCAGTTTGCCGGGCCTACCGCCCGCTTCGCCGAAAGCGTCCCGCTGTATCTGCAGGATATCCTGTACGATCCGCAGACCTCCGGCGGCCTGCTTATCGCCGTGGATGCGCGCGATGCCGAAAAGCTGCTGGCAGAGCTCCTGCAGTGCGAAAATGTACCGGGCGCTGCCATCATCGGCTGCGTGGAGCAGTACCAGGATTGTTCCATCTATGTAAAATAAGCAAAAAATCCGGAGCCCCTGCGAAGGGAGGCCCCGGATTTTGTTATAGCGGAAAGCCCGCAAAAAGGCGCCCCGCAGGGCACCGCTCTGCGAGCGGTGTGACGGGCTTCGCCCGTCCCGGCGGCTCCGCCGCCGCCCCTGCGGGGCGCCCATTGCCTTTCGAAAACCTTACGCCAGGTCATGGATCGCCCGAACGGCTGTGTCTATCTCTTCTTCGGTGGTGGTGTAGCCTATCGAAAACCGCACCGTCCCCTCCGGATAGGTCCCCAGCGTCTTATGCGCCAGCGGGGCACAGTGCAGCCCGCACCGCGTTAGGATGCCATACTGCTCCTCCAGCTGGAACGCCACCTCGGCGTTATCCTGCCGCAAAAAGTCCACCGAGATCACGCCTACCCGCCCCTCGGCATCGGCCGGGCCGGGGATACGGATATGTTCATTCCCGCGCAGCCCGCTGAGGAATCGTTCGGTCAGCGCCATCTCCCGCCGGTGCAGGGCATCCAGCCCCACCTCCTGCAGGTAGCGCAGCGCCACCCCCAGCCCCATAATGCCGGGCAGGTTGGGGGTCCCTGCCTCGTAGCGGTCGGGCAGGGTAGGGGGCATCTCCAGCGAGGCCGACATGCTGCCGGTCCCGCCTGCGATCAGCGGCGTCAGCGCCTTGTTCATCGCCTCGTTCATCACAAAGCCGCCGATGCCGGAAGGCCCCAGCAGCCCCTTGTGCCCGGTAAAGCACAGGGCGTCTATCTGCAATTTTTGCATATCAAAGGCAAAATGCCCGGCTGCCTGGGCGCTGTCCACCGCCAAAAGCACCCCGTGCCGCCGGCAGATGGCCCCGATCGCCCCGATGGGCTGAATGGTCCCGCTGACATTACTGGCGTACTGCATCACCACCAACCGGGTTTTAGGGGTGATAAGCTTCTCGAATTCCTCCAGCCGCAGCACACCGTCCCCATCGCATGGGGCAATGGAAACCGCCACGCCCGCCGCCTCCAGCTGCATGGCAGGGCGCGCCACCGCATTGTGCTCCATCCCGCTGATGATAAGATGATCACCGGGGCGCAGCACCCCCTTCATGATCATATTCAGGCTCATGGTCACGCCGCTGGTAAAGATGGCATAGCTGGGGTCCTCCCCGGCGCCGAACAGCCGGCACAGGTCCTCCCGCACCGTCAGGGTGGAAAGCGCCGCCTCCGCGGTGGCCCGGTAGCTGGAGCGGTTGACATTGACGCCCACCTTCTCGATGTAATCCTTCATGGCCTGGCCAACCCCCGGTGCCTTGGGGAAGCTGGTCGCGCCGTTATCCAGATAGATTTGTTTCATAGAGGCCTCCGTTCTCCTTTTGCGGGAATAGTGTATCTGCAGTTATTGTACCACTCCCCACCGGCAAAAACAAGTAGAGTACTTCCGCATTCTATGCGGCATGGCCCATCCGGGTGCCGGGCAGGGCAGCCGGGCGCCTTCTGCATAGAATGATACGGGGCACGGCCCCAATATGCCCAAAGGGGGCAGTACCATGGAGTATCTCGCGACCTTCCCCAACCAGCTGCAGGCGATGGAATACGCGCAGGCCCTCACCCGCAGCGGCATCCCCAGCCGGATGATGCCCCGCCCTCGTGCGCTGGAGGCCAGCTGCGGCACGGCGGTGCGGTTTTCCAGCCGCCAGCCGGTGGATATCCTGCTGACGCTGGCCCCGGTCAAAACGCTGTATCGGGTGGAGCAGGGCAGCTACTGGCCGGTCGGCTAAAAAACATAAGGGCGGCGTCTATCCGGCAAACAGAGGGGCGTCGCCCTTAGTGGGCTTGCCATGCGGGTGAAAAGCGGCTATACTTAGGAAGAATCCGACACGGTTCTCCCCAAATTCTTATGGTACAATGAAAAAACACTCCACGGCTGGTGGATGGCCGCAGGGGAAAGGATAAATAAAATGCAAGGATTTCTGCTCTCCATCCGGGTCGTGACCCCCATCCTGCTGATGCTGTGCGTCGGCATGCTGGTGCGGCGGCTGGGCTGGGTGGATGAAAAAACGCTGAATGTCATGGACCGCCTGGGCTTTAAGCTGCTGCTGCCCACCCAGCTCTTTTACAGCCTGTACCGCGCGGAATGGAATGTCTCGGTCTACGGCAAGCCGCTTTTGGCCTCCATCGTCATTATCCTCATCATATTGGTGCTGGCATTGCTCATTTTCGGTCGGCTGGAGCTCGACCCCAAGCGCCGCGGCCCGGTCATCCAGTGCGAGATCCGTGTGAACTTCGTCATCTTCGGCATGGCCATCATCGCCTCCTTGTACGGCAGCGAAAATACCGGTCTTATCGCCATTATGGCGGCCATCATCATCCCGCTCACCAGCACCATCTCCGCTATCCTGTTCGAGGTCTACCGCGGCGGCCGGGTAAAGCCCGCCATGCTGCTGCTCAATATCATCAAAAACCCCTACCTCATCGGCGCGGCGCTGGGGCTCATCTTCCTGCTGCTGCGCATCCCGCTGCCCCAGCCGGTGGAAAAAACGGTCAGCGATATCGGCGGCATGGCCACCCCTTATTGCCTTATTGTGCTGGGCGGCAGCATCCACCTTTCCCGCTTCGGCGATTACGGCCGTTCTCTGTGGCTGGCGGTGCTGGGTAAAAGCGTCATCATCCCACTTGTGTTCATTCCACTGGTGGTGTTGGCTGGCTTCCGCGGGGATGCCCTGGCGGCATTGGCAGTTATGCTGGCCTGCCCCACGGCGGTCTCCGGTTATACCCTGGCCAACCAGTGCGGCGCCGATGGCGAGCTGGCGGCGCAGCTCATTGTGGTCACCACACTCTTTTCAGTCGTCACCATGTTCCTCACCATCTGGGTTCTTACCTCCATGGCGTTGATATGACAAAAGCAAGAAAAACGGACCTATCCGCTTTGGGATAAGTCCGTTTTTTGCTGTAAATGGAAGGAGTGAACCTGTAAGCCGAGTTCTGTCTGGGACAACAATCTATCTAGGCCTGCTGTTGCCAGCAGGCTCCAGCCACTCTTTTGGGGATCGGGACGGGCAGCCCCCTGTGATCCCGCTTGGTGTTGCTCCGGATAGGGTTTACATAGCCTTTGGGTCACCCCAAAGCTGGTGAGCTCTTACCTCGCCTTTCCACCCTTACCCCTTGCGGGGCGGTATCTCTCTGTTGCACTTTCCCGGGCGTCGCCGCCGGCTGCCGTTAGCAGTTATCCTGCCCTGTGGAGCTCGGACTTTCCTCATGCGGGGCCTTTCGGACACCCGCCCGCTGTTGTCCAGCTCACTCCTTCGGTTTTACGAGTATAACACACTGGCCATGTCAAAATCAAGCGTCCCCGGTAAGTTTGGCATTCACCGCCCGGAAAATCGCCTCATTCGCCTTACATACCTTGCGGTCATAGGTCAGCAGGCCGTTGCGCTCGCCCTCCACATCACTCACTTGGGTGTAAACGGCCGCGGCCAGCCCCCTCTCCTTGGCGGGGATGATCTGCTCTTCCATCAGCTTTTGGAACGCTCGGTTAAATTCCGTCGGGTCAGCGATCTTCTTGTAGCCGAATTCTGCTCCCTCGCCCCAGCAGTGGCCGGGCACAGCGCAGTTGTAGCCGCCGTATTCCGTCAGGCAGATGGGCCGCTGCTCCTTGGGCGGCTGTTTGTGGTGATACGGCCGGAAATACCAGTGAATACTCTTGATGTCCCCGCCGCCTTGATCGTACCAGCCGCTGGCGTGGTCGATCGGCCGGGTATCATCCCGCTTTCGGATAAACTCCGCAGCTTTCAGGGCGTCAAACTGCCCCCAGCCCTCGTTAAAGGGCACCCACAGCGCCAAACTCACGGTATTGTACAGCAGGTCTATCATCTGTCCCAGCTCCTCGTAGTAGTGGGTGCGCCCCGCTTCATCGCTCCGGGAAAAATAGCGGTAGCGGTCGTCCTTGACCCGCAGCCCCAGGTTGGAGAATACATAGATAGACAGCGGGGAATAGCTCTCGCCGCCGTTCATCATATCCTGCCATACCAGCATCCCCAGCCGGTCACAGTGGTAGTACCAGCGCAGCGGCTCCGCCTTGATGTGTTTGCGCAGCATGTTAAAGCCCAGCCGCTTCATTTCGGCAATGTCATGGATCAGCGCCTCATCGCTGGGGGCGGTGTAGTAGCCGTCGCTCCAGTAGCCCTGGTCCAGCAGTCCGTTCTGGAAATAGGGCTTTCCATTCAGCAGCAGCCGCGGCAGCCCCTTTTCATCCTTCCCGATGCCGAAGGAGCGCATCCCAAAGTAGCTCTCCACTTTATCGCCGCCCGCCAGGGTGATGGCAGCATCGTAGAGGAACGGATTCTCCGGGCTCCACAGGCGCAGTTCCTCCGCCGGGATGGTAAGCGTGCTCTCCCCATTTTCGTCGGTTTGCCCTTCGGCAATGATGCCCCCATCCCTGCAAATCGTGACAGCGGCCATGGCAGGGTCATCCGCCTCCAGCCGAATGTGGACCGCATTTTCCTCCGGCTTTGGGGTAATGCGCAGGGACCGCAGATAATTTTCCGGTACGCATTCCATCCACACCGTCTGCCAAATGCCAGACTGCGGCGTGTACCAGATGCCGGTGTTTTTCAGCCGCTGCTTGCCGCGGGAAAGGGAACCGGTATCGGTGGGGTCGGTGACACGAAGCTCCAGCGTAAAGGCATCGCCCTCAATAAGCTCGGTCACATCCAGGGCAAAGGGCAGGTAGCCCCCGGTGTGACTGCCCGCTTCCTGGCCGTTGACCCACACGGTGCAGCACTGGTCCACCGCCCCGAAATGAAGGAGCAGCCGGCCGCCCCGGAAAAAGCCCTCCGGCAGGGTGACGCTGCGGCGGTACCACAGGTACTCATCCGGCTGCAAGATGTGTCCCACCCCGGAAAGTGGGGTCTCCGGCGAAAAGGGCACCACGATCTCCCCCTGCATGGCAGCGGGCTTTTCGGCCGTTTTGGTAATGGCATATTCCCATATGCCGTTCAGGTTCAGGTAGCTGTTTCTCCTCAGCTGGGGGCGGGGGTATTCCGGCAGCGGGTGCTCCCGGTCAAGTGCCTCTCCCCAGGGTGTCAGCATGGCTTCGGTCATGGCAGTTCCGCCTTTCTGTCTTGGCTTCAGCAGGGTGCAGGGGTCGCCCCGCAGGGCACCGCCCTCCGGGCGGTGTGACGGGCTTCGCCCGTCCCGGCGGCTGCGCCGCCGCCCCTGCGGGGCGACCTTCCCATGCACCTGCCATTTTCAAAAAAATCTCCGTTTCACCGGTCTTTCCTGTGCCGCACCTGGCCAGTGAATATGGCCGCTCCGCCCCAGCCGGTTTTCCCGGCGAGCAATATTCATTGACTCTCTCGTCGCAGAACCCAACCAGTGGACATTATCTTACTCGGATAGCCTCTCCACTTTGGCGGGCTTTCCCGGTGAAAGATGTTTTTTAGGCTTTGTAGCCGACCAAAGGCCTCTTATCTTGTCCGAATGGTTGCTTTAATGGGACAGTTTTTCCAGTGAGTAATGCTCATCGGTCCTCCCAGTGCTGCACCCGGCCGATGGCCTTATCCCAGCCGCGCAGATTGCGTTCCCGGATCTCCTCACTCATCTGTGGGGTATACAGCTTATCCAGCGTCCACTGCTCCCGGATCTCATCCAGGTCGTTCCACACACCGGTGGCAAGGCCCGCCAGATAAGCGGCACCCAATGCCGTCGTTTCCCTTATCATCGGCCGGCGGATGGTGGTATGGATGATGTCGCTTTGGAACTGCATCAGGAAGTTATTGGCGGAAGCGCCGCCATCCACCCGCAGCTCCTGCAGCCGGATGTCGGTATCCCGCTCCATGGCCACCAGCACATCCCGGCTTTGGTAGGCGATGGATTCCAGCGCGGCCCGGATGATGTGCTTGCGGTTGCAGCCGCGGGTCAGCCCCATGATGGCTCCTCTGGCATACATGTCCCAGTAGGGGGCGCCCAGGCCGGTAAAGGCCGGGACCACATACACCCCGCCGTTATCCTCCAGCCGGGTGGCAAAGTATTCACTGTCGGCCGCCTCGTGGATGAGATGCAGCTCATCCCGGATCCACTGGATGACCGCCCCGCCGATGAAAACGCTGCCCTCCAGGGCATAGCGGGCGGTGCCGTCGGCGCTGGCGGCCATGGTTGTCACCAGGCCGTTTTTGCTCTGGAAAATATCCGTCCCGGTGTTCATCAGCAGGAAGCAGCCGGTGCCGTATGTATTCTTCGCCTCACCTGGGGCAAAGCAGGTCTGCCCAAAAAGCGCGGCCTGCTGGTCGCCCGCGCACCCGGCAATGGGGATCTCCACGCCGGCATAGTTCATGGTGCCGTATATGGCGCTGGAGGGCTTGACTTCCGGCAGCATGTTCATGGGGATATCCAATGCCTCGCAGATTTTTTTATCCCAGCACATGTGGCGGATATCATACAGCATGGTGCGGCTGGCGTTGGTGTAGTCGGTCACATGCGCGCGCCCGCCGGTCAGCTTCCAGATGAGCCAGGTATCCACCGTGCCGAAGAGCAGACGGCCTTCCTTCGCCATCTGGCGGGCATCCGGCACATTGTCCAGGATCCACTTGATCTTGGTGCCGGAAAAATAGGCATCGATGAGGAGGCCCGTGCGCTCGCGGATGTAGTCCTCCAGGCCCCGGCGCTTGAGCTCCTCGCACAGGGGGGCGGTGCGGCGGCACTGCCAGACAATGGCATTGTAGATGGGGCGGCCGGTTTCCTTATCCCACACGATAGTGGTTTCCCGCTGGTTGGTGATGCCGATGGCGGCGATTTCCTCCGGCTGGACATTGCTTTTTGCCAGCACCTCCACCATCACACCGTACTGGGAGGAGTAGATCTCCATGGGGTCATGCTCCACATAGCCGGCCTTGGGGTAGTGCTGGGGGAACTCCTTTTGTCCCATGGCGATGATATTCTGCTCCCGGTCGAACAAAATGGCGCGGGAACTGGTGGTACCCTGATCCAGGGCGATGACATACTGCTTCATGGCGGGGCCTCCTTGCGGCAAATTTCTAATTCTCATTGTAGTCTTTTTTGCCGCATCTGTCAAAGAAAACCGGCCTGAAACGCCGGTGAAACCCGCCCCCACATATGCAATATTTCACTGATTTGATGCAATCTTATCCTGTACCATCCAGTATTCATGCAATATGCGCCCATACATTCCCAGAATTGTAAAGGTTCCGTAAAAAATGGCCTTTTTTTGAGCGCCGGAAAATGGCCGCTTTTGGCGCGGAGGGCACGGTTTTCCCCGGGAAAACCGGAAAGTGCCAGGAGCGAACGATGAATTTTTCCGTGAAAAAGGCAGGGCCGCGGCGGAGAAAGAAAAAAGAGTGTTAAAGGAATGTTCACTTCCCTTTATGCCAAAAATGTGATACAATAAAGCATTGGGAAATTCTCCCGAAATATAACCCCGCACTGCGGCGTGGGGAGCAAGGAGTATAGACTATGGAAAAGCGCGTTTTTCTCATTGTGCTGGATAGCTGCGGCTGCGGCGAAATGCCAGATAGCGCAGACTTTGGCGATGCGGGCAGCAATACCCTGCGTGCCTGCACCACTTCCTCCAAGCTGGATATCCCGATGCTGACGAAAATGGGCATCTTTAATATTGATGAGGTGGGCTGCGGTACCCCGGTGGCGGCCCCGGTGGGCGCCTACGGCCGCATGGCGGAAAAGAGCCGCGGCAAGGATACCACCATCGGACACTGGGAGCTGGCGGGAGTTATTTCGCCCCAGCCGATGCCGACCTTCCCCGATGGTTTCCCGGAGAGCTTTATCAAGGCCTTTGAGGAAAAGACCGGGCGTAAGGTGCTGTGCAATAAGCCCTATTCCGGGACCGAGGTGATAAAGGACTACGGCCGGGAGCAGAAGGAAACCGGCGGGCTGATCTGCTATACCTCGGCGGACAGTGTGTTCCAAATCGCGGCCAACGAGGCCGATGTGCCGGTGGAGGAGCTTTATCATATCTGCGAAGAGGCGCGGGAAATGCTGCAGGGGCCTGAGCTGGGGGTCGGACGGGTCATTGCGCGGCCGTATGTGGGGGAATACCCCAACTACACCCGCACCAGCAACCGGCATGATTTTTCGCTGAAGCCGCCGAAGAAAACGCTGCTGGATTACATCCAGGCGGCGGGACTGGCTTCCATTGGTGTCGGCAAGATCTATGATATCTTTGCCGGGCAGGGCATTACCGAGATGGTGCGCAACAAGAGCAACACCGACGGCATGAACCACACCCTGGACTATGCCGCGAAGGATTTTAACGGACTGTGCTTTGTGAACCTGGTGGACTTTGATATGCTGTATGGCCACCGCAATGATGTGGACGGCTATGCCAACGCGCTGACGGAATTTGATGTGCAGCTGCGGGAGCTGCTGCCGCTGCTGCGGCCCGATGACCTGCTGTTCATCACGGCAGACCACGGCTGCGATCCTTCCACTCCCAGCACCGATCATTCCCGGGAGCATGTGCCCATGCTGGCCTACGGCGCAAAGGTGAAGCCGGGAGTCAATATTGGTACCCGGAGCACCTATGCCGACCTGGCCGCCACCGTGGCGGAATACCTGGGCGTCAAGGCGGAGATCGCCGGAGAGAGCTTCCTGAAGGAAATACTGAAGTAAAGAAACACTGTGAGGATATAGCATGACCGATATCATAGAGAATGCCGGCCAGCCGGAGAATACCGCCCCTGCCGCCGGCGAAAAAAAACCTGAAAATACCCCAAAGAAAGAAAAGCAGCCCATGACCTTTAAGCGGCTGTATAAGGAGTGGATCCTGCCCTTTGGGCTGGAGATTTTGGCACTGTTTTTGATCGTGAAATTTGTGTTCTTTGTGCCGATTGTGCCAACGGGCAGCATGGAGCCGACCATTGCCGAGCACAGCGCGCTTTTTGCACTGCGGGTGCATGACCTGGAAAAGCTGGATCGCGGGGATATCATCGTCTTTACGGCGGAGACCCCGGAGCTGGCCGGCACCACACTCATCAAGCGGCTCATCGGGCTGCCGGGCGACCATGTGGAGATCGATGAAAACGGCACTGTGACCATTAATGGGGAAGTGCAGCAGGAAAGCTATGTGGTGTACCAGTATGCCATTCCCAGTGAGTTTGATGTCCCGGAGGGGTATTACCTCTTTATGGGCGATAACCGGGCCAATTCCATGGATAGCCGTTACTGGCAGAACCCCTATGTTTCTGGCGAGTCCATCCAGGGACGGGCGATCTTCACCCTTTTCCCGTTCAGTAATTTTGGCAAGCTGCAGTAAGGCGGCGTTTATCACATTTCGTAACGGAGCTATGAGTAAATGAACAAGACCGCTGTCCATGCCATCATCATGGTGCTGACCACGATACTGGCCAAGGTGCTCGGCTTCTGCCGGGAGCTTTCGCTAGCCTTTTCTTACGGTGCCAGCAATGTAAGTGACGCCTATGTGGTGGCGTTCACCCTGCCCACCATTCTCTTTTCCGGGCTGGGTACCGCTATGCTGACCAGCTATATCAGCGTTTATACCGACCTGCAGCAGAACCGCCCCGGTGAGGAAAAGCCGTTCCACGACCAGGTGATCACCATGTCGTTTTTGCTCTCGGTGGGCTTTATCGCTGTGTTTCTGGCGCTGCGGTATCCCATTGTGCGGCTGTTCGCGCTGGGCTTTGAGGGCGCGCAGCTGGACCTGACGGTGAACCTTTCCTCCATCATGATCGCCTCGCTGGTGTTCCTGGGGGTCGGCTATATTTTGCAGGGCTACCTGCAGATGAAGGGCTGCTTCTTTACCGTTGGCATGGTGAGCGTGCCGCTGAACATCGCGGTCATCGCCACCATTCTCCTTTCCGGAGAGAACTACGATATGCTGGGCTGGGGCGTTGTCATCGGCTACGCAGGGGAGTTCCTGCTGGTGCTGCTGGTGGCGCTGCGGCGGCAGTTCTGCTACCACCCGGATATCGCCTTCCGCAACCATAATATCCGTAAATTCCTGGTGATGGTTCTGCCTATCTTCCTGGGCAAGACCATCAATTCCATCAATATCATCATTGATAAGAGCATCGCCTCGCTGCTTTCGGAGGGCGTGGTCTCGGTGCTGAATTACGGCAACCGCATCACCGGGTTTGTGACCTCGGTGTTTGTGGTCTCTATCACCACCGCGCTGTTCCCGCAGCTCTCCCGGCTTTCCGCCGCCAGCGATACCCGGCAGCTGAAGCACACCTACCGCTCCAGCTGCGGCATCATCGGGCTGTTTGTCATTCCCATTTCGGCGGGCATGATGATGTTCTCCAAGGAATTTGTGCAGCTGCTGTTTTTCCGCGGGGAGTTTACCGAATTTGATGTGCAGCGCACCGGGGAGGTTGTGTTTTTCTACTCGCTGGGGCTGCTCTTTTACAGCATCAAGGAAGTGACCATCAATGTGTACTACGCCCTGCAGGATACCAAGACGCCGACCATCAATTCGCTGCTGGCGATCGTGCTTAATATCGTCATTAATCTGCTGCTGATGCGGACGATGGAGCACAAGGGGCTGGCGCTGGCGACGGCGCTTTCCAGCTTTATTACCACCGTGCTGCTGATCATTCAGCTGCAGCGCAAGATGGGGCATATGGGATACCGGTACCTGGCGGGGACCTACCTGAAGATGATAATAGCGGCTGGGGCCATGACCGCGGCGACGCTGCCTTTCTACCACTGGTTTTCTACCAAGACGACCTCGCTGCTGGTGAGCCTGCTGGCAGCGATCGTAGTGGCGATGATCGTTTACTTTATTGCCTGCCTGCTGCTGCGGGTGAAGGAGCTGGGCCATGTGGTGGTGGCCATTGCGGAGCGTTTCCACCGGAGACGCCCGGCATAAGACAAAACTTTATTTTACCGAAAAGGAGGGAACACCGATGGCCCGGAAGATCATGGTAGGCATGAGCGGCGGAGTGGATAGCTCGGTGGCGGCGTACCTGCTGAAAAAGCAGGGATATGAGGTGACCGGTGTGACCTTTAAGCTGTGGGACGACCCCACGCTGGAATCCGGCTGCTGCAGCGCCGACGATGTGCGGGACGCGGCCTATGTGTGCCAGCAGCTGGGCATTCCGCACTATGTGCTGAATTATAAAGACCTGTTCCGGCAGGAGGTGGTAGGGCCCTTTGCGGAGGAATACCTGCGCGGGCGCACGCCGAACCCCTGCATCAGTTGCAACCGATATATTAAATTTGGGGCCTTTTCCCATAAGCTCCGGGAGCTGGGCTTTGACCTGATGGCGACCGGGCACTATGCCTGCTGCGGCTACAATGAAGCGACCGGCCGCTGGGAGCTGAAAAGAGCCATTCATCCCGAAAAGGACCAGAGCTATGTGCTGTATAACCTGACGCAGGAGCAGCTGACCATGCTGCGGCTGCCGCTGGGGGAGTACTCCAAGCCGGAGATACGCGCCATAGCGGAGGAAAGCGGACTGGTGGTGGCAAAAAAGCCGGACAGCCAGGATATCTGCTTTGTGCCGGATGGGGACTATAATGCATTCCTGCGGCGCTGGACAGGACAGGAGCTGCCCGCCGGACAGTTTGTGGCGGAGGACGGCACTGTGCTCGGCCCCAATAAAGGCATTACTCACTATACCATCGGTCAGCGCAAGGGGCTGGGCATCTCGCTGGGGTGCCATGCCTTTGTGCGGCGCATCAACGCGGCAGAAAACACCGTGGAGCTGACCACCGATGAAAGTCGGCTGTTCCGCCGCGTCATCTTTGCCGATGATGTGAATTGGATCGCCATAGAGGACCTGCACGGACCGCTGGAAGTGGAAGCGAAGATAAGATATGCCCACCGGGCGGCCGCGGCGGTTATCAGCCCCGGCCCCATCCCCGGTACCGTTCGGGTGGACTTTATGGAAGCACAACGCGCCCCGGCGCCCGGCCAGGCGGTGGTTTTCTACCGCGACGGGTCGGTCATCGGCGGCGGAACGATATTAGATATGGAGGAACCGATATGCTGAAAGACTATCTTTCATCCTTTGCACCGCAGCTGCACGGCCATGTGGAGCTGCGCGCGCAGATCAGCACCAGCCACGCGGTAGCCATGCTGAACGGCGACCTGCAAAGCAATGCCCGCGCCCAGCAGGGCGGTGTTTCCGCCCGGGTGTACCGCAATGGCGTTTATGGCTTTGCCAGCGCCGTGGAATACGATGAGGAGAGTGTGCGCCGCGTGCTGAAGGCCGCCGAGGAGAACGCGCTTTTCCTGGATGCCCGCGTGAAGAAGAACCGTCCCGCGCTGCCGGTGCTGCCCAGCGGCATGGTGGCGAAGGATAAGGAATATATTGAGGTGCCGCAGAAGGACTACATCGAGTTTGTACGGGCGGCGGATGATTACCTGAAGCAGAAGTACCCCAATCTGTTAAGCCGCCGGGTGCTGCTGCGCCATGACTGCATGGAGAAGCTGCTGACTGTCAGCGACGGCACCAACAGCCACAGCGTGCGGCCCCGCACCCATCTGGTCGTGCAGCTTACCGCTGACGCGCCCGATGGGATGCCGGTTGAGATCTTTGATGTGCTGGGCGGCGGCGAGGGCGTCCTTACCGACCACTTTACCGACCCCAGCAAGTACTACGAAAAGCTGGACGAGCAGGTGGAGCTGCTGATGAAGAAGCGCGAGGGCGTCTTTACCAACGCGGGGCTGAAGGATGTTGTGCTGGCTCCGGCGCTGGCCGGTATTCTGGCACACGAGGCCGTGGGCCACACCGTAGAGGCCGACCTGGTGCTGGGCGGCTCGGTGGCTGCGCACAACCTGGGTAAGCGGGTCGCTACTGACCTTATTACCATGGTGGACTATGCCCACACCCTGCCCGATGGCAGCCGTGCCCCGCTGCCGGTGTATGTAGATGATGAGGGCACGCCCGCTTCTGATGAAGTCCTCATTAAGGATGGCATCCTGGTGGGCTACATGAACAGCCGTGAGACCGCCCAGCACTTTGGCATGGAGCCGCACGGCAATGCCCGCGGCTATGCGTACAGCGATGAGCCGCTGATCCGTATGAGAAACACCGCCATCCTGCCCGGCAAGGACAAGCTGGAGGATATGATCGCCGCCATTGATGACGGGTACTACTTTACCCAGACCAATAACGGCCAGGCCGATACCACCGGCGAGTTCATGTTTGGTATTATGATGGGGTATGAGATCAAGAACGGCAAGCTGGGCCGCGCGGTGCGGGATACCACCATTTCCGGCTTCGCATTCCAGATGCTGCAAACCGTGGATATGCTGAGCGACGACATGGTGTGGAGCTGCAGCGGTACCTGCGGCAAAAAGCAGCCGATGCCGGTGGGCATGGGCGGCCCGGCCGTAAAGTGCAAAGTGAATGTAGCGGGAAAGTGAGGGAAGCAGCATGATGAATTTGAAGGACGCAGCCAGCTACGCGCTGGAACAGCTGCAAAAGGCCGGCGCCGATGACGCCGCCGTGATTGTGACCAGCGGCAAGATAGACGAACTGAACATTGATGGCGGGGAATTCAGCCTCATGCGCTCCGGCTTTAAGAGCGGGCTTTCGCTTAAGGCGATCAAGGAGCAGAAAACCGGCAATATTCACACCAATTCCTGCGAAAAGGAAGCCATAGACGCCGCGGTAAAGGACTGCATGGCGGCGGTGATGGCGGCCCAGCCCGATGAGGCCGAATCCATCGCGCCCAAGGCAGAGAATATGAGCTTCACCGCCGGGGTGCTTACCCCCGACCGGGATAAGCTCTTTGACCGGCTGCGGGAGTACATGGATACCCTGCACACCGAGTATCCCAAGATCAATATGGAACAGCTCATCGCGAAATATGACCACGACGACATCCTGCTGATGAACACCAACGGTGTGGAGATGCGCTACCAGAACGGCGGGTATATCATCAGCACCATGTTCTCCGCCCACGAGGGGGAGAAGGCGGGTTCCTTTAACGGCACCGGCTACCTAACCGACCGGCTGGACCAACCCCTAATGGAGACCGGCATGATGCGCCGCCTGCTGCGGGATGCCGAGGCTGACCTGACCGCCGCGCCTGTTCCGGAGAAATTTGAGGGGACGCTGCTGGTGAGCCCGGCCTTTATGGGAGAATTCCTGGGCACCGCGCTGGGCTGCTATGCTGGGGATTATGCCCTCATCAGTGATACGAGTATCTGGAAGGATAAGCTGGGCCAAAAGGTCGCCTCCAGCGGCATTACGCTGGAAACAAGGCCGCTGGATGAGCGCATCGTCTGCGGTGAACGCTTTGACAGCAATGGCTATAAGAGCGAAAACGGCGTTATTCTGCGGGATGGCGTGCTGGAGAGCTTCTGCCTTTCCGAATACGCGGCACGCAAGACCGGCCAGAAACGCGCTGCCAACCAGAGCGGCGCCTACTTCCTGCATCCTGGCGAGCAGAGTTTGGAGGAGATCATTGCCGGGATCAAAAATGGCATTCTTATCAACCGCTTCTCCGGCGGCCAGCCCGGCGCCAGCGGCGACTTTAACGGCGTGGCCAAGAACAGCTTCCTCATTAAAGACGGCAAGCTGGCCGGCGCCGTGACCGAAACCATGATCAGCGGCAACTTTGCCGAGCTGCTGAAGAATCTCCGCGGCATCAGCCGGGAGACGGTGTGCGATGGTTACAGTGTGCTGCCCTGGGCGGCATTTGATGGCATCATCGCAAAATAAATTTATTATCTTAAATTTCACGATGCCGCAGGACTGCCTGCGGCATTGTGCTGAAAGGCGGTAAAGTGTATGGCGGTACTAATCCCCGAACATTGCGAACTATGTCCCCGCCGCTGCGGGGTGGACCGCCGTACCCAAACTGGCCGCTGCGGGGCGGGGAATACCCTGCGCGCCGCCCGGGCCGCTCTCCACCGGTGGGAGGAGCCCTGCATCAGCGGGGAGGACCCCGAACGGGGCTCCGGGACGGTGTTTTTCTGCGGATGTACGCTGGGCTGCGTTTTTTGTCAGAACGGCGTCATCAGTCACGGGGGCGAGGGGAAAGAGATCACCACCGAACGGCTGGCGGAAGTTTTTCTTGCATTGCAGGCGCAGGGGGCGTACAATATCAATTTGGTTACCCCCACGCAGTATCTGCCGTGGATACTGGAAGCGCTGAACCTGTGCGGCGAACGCCTGGCGATCCCGGTACTGTATAATACCGGCGGGTACGAGCGGGTGGAAATGCTGCGGCTGCTGGAGGGCAGGGTGCAGATCTACCTGCCCGACCTGAAATATTACGACAGCGCGCTTTCCGCTCGGTATTCTGCTGCGCCGGATTATTTTGCCGTGGCGGCCCAGGCCCTGCGGGAGATGTTCCGGCAGGTGGGGCCGGTGCGCTTTGATGAAAACGGCATGCTGCAAAGCGGTATGGTGGTGCGGCACCTGGTGCTGCCGGGAGCCCATAAGGACAGCCTAAGGCTGCTGAACTGGCTGGCGGATAATTTCTCTCCGGAGGATATCCGGCTGAGCTTGATGAGCCAGTATACTCCGCCTGCCGGTATTGCCATCCGGGAATTGCAGCGCCCCATTTTTACCTACGAATACCGCAAGGCCTGCGAGCGGGCGGAGGAGCTGGGCTTTTTGGGCTATACCCAGCAGCGTTCTTCCGCCGATGCCGCCTACACCCCGCCCTTTGATGGGACGGGCCTTTGATAAAATTTCACCCCCAGGAGATACATATGACAGGACCCCTGCAGCGCCGCGCCATCGCCGATGGCGTATGGTTTTCCCGCATTCACGATCCTAAATTCTACCACAACAGCATATCAGTCACTATTATTACACCGCTGGCGGAGGGGAAGACCTCCGCGGCGGTGCTGGCGGCATACCTGCTGCGTATGGGCAGCCGCCGCTGCCGGGATATGACCGAGCTGGAATGCCGCCTGGCGGATCTCTACGGGGCAGTGCTGGATACCGATGTTTCTCGCCATGGCGAAAACCAACTGCTCACCTTCTCCATTGCCGGGGCGGATGACCGCTTTGCACTGGAGGGAGAGAGCATCAGCCGGGGCTGCGCCGAGCTGTTGGGAGAAATACTGCTGGAGCCGAAGGTGGAGGGCGATGCCTTCCCGGAGGAGGCCTTCCGGCTGGAGCAGCAGTACCTTATTGATACCATCGAGGCGGAGATCAACGATAAACGCAGCTACGCGGCCCAGCGCTGCACGGCTGAGATGGGCCGGGGCTGTCGGTTTGCGCTGCCCCGCTACGGTACGGTGCAGGAGACGCTTTCTGTCACACCGAAGGAGGCCTATGACCGCTACCGGGAGCTGATCCGCACGGCCCGCATAGAGATCTTCTTTAGCGGGTGCGGCAGCCCGGACTATGCCGAGGAGGTATTTGCCAAACTGTTTGCCGGGGTGGAGCGCGCACCGCTTTGTCCTACGCCGCAGCAGCTGCCCCTGCGTGCCGGCCACATCACAGAGCTGACAGAGCAGCTGCCCATGAGCCAAAGTAAATTGGTGTTGGGCTTCCGCACCGGCCTGCCGCGGCAGCGCCGGGCCCGTACCGCCCTGCGTGTGATGACCGCCCTGCTGGGCGGCAGCACCGGCTCCCGGCTTTTTACCAATGTACGGGAAAGGCTGGGCTGCTGCTATTACTGCGGCGCGCGGGTCAACCTGCTTACCGGCTTACTGCTTATTGAATGCGGCCTGGAGGAGGCCAACCGGGAGCGGCTGCAAAGCGCCATCCTGGCCGAGATAGCCGACCTGGCCGCCGGGCATATCACCCCGCAGGAGCTTTCTCACATCAAGCTGGCGTTCCAAAGCTCGCTCTGCTCCATTGGGGATAGCCTGGCCCGCACCGAGGGCTGGTATCTCAGCGGGCTTTTGCAGGGGGATCCCATCACGCCGCAGCAGGATATGGAGGAGATCGCCTCCATTACCGCGGAAGAGGTGGCGGCCGCCGCGGCAGCGCTTACACTGGATACCGTGTTCTTTTTGCAGGCCGTAGGGAAGGAGGATGGGTGCGATGAGGATTGATGAACGCCATACCTCCGACCTGTTGGGGCAAAGCACCCGTACAGTTGTACTCCCCAGCGGCCTGACGGTGCAGATGTGCCGGATGCCCGGCTTTGTGACCGCCTATGCCATGCTGACTGTCGGGGTGGGTTCCATAGATACCGGCTACCGGGTGCGGGGCAGGGAGGTGCGGCTTCCGGCCGGGGTGGCGCATTATCTGGAACACAAGATGTTCGACTGCCCCTACGGAGACGCCATGCAGCGCTTTGACGCACTGGGCGCTTCCGCCAATGCCTTTACCAGCTTTGATAAGACGGCCTACTACTTTAGCTGTACCGAAAACTTTTCCAAGGCGCTGGAGGTGCTGCTGGACTTTGTAGCGACGCCCTATTTTACCGGGCCTTCCGTCCGCCGGGAAAGAGGGATCATTGCCGAGGAGCTGCGCATGTACCGCGACAGCCCCGAGTGGATGGTCACGGCGAACCTTTTGCAGGCCATGTACCATGTTCATCCCATCCGGGAGGATATTGCCGGGACGGAGGAATCCATCGCCCACATAGATGCCGCCCTGCTGTGCCGCTGCTACAAGCGTTTTTATTGCCCAGGCAATATGGTACTTTCGGTTGCCGGGTGCTTTGAGGAGGACGCGGTGCTGGAACTGGCGGAAAAATATTTCCCCACAGCGAAGACCGCGGCCAACCCGCTTACCATCCGGGAGCCAAGAACGGTGCGGGAGCACTACTGCGAGCAGAAAATGCCCATTGCCACGCCGATGTTCCAGGTCGGTTTTAAGGCGGCGGGCGGCGAAAAGGAAAATATGCGCCACCGCCTGCTGGATGAACTGCTGCTTGACCTCATCTGCGGCGAAACGACTGACCTGTACCGCCGTTTGTACGAGGCGGGCGAGATCAACGCGACCTTTGGCAGCGAGGTGATGGCGGGACGCGACTTTATCTGTGCGATGTTTGACGGCGAGAGCCGTCAGCCACAGGCTGTCTATGAAGCCCTGTGTGAGCGAGTGACCACCCTGCAGCGACAGGGCATCCCGCCGCAGGATTTTGCCCGCTGCCGCCGTGCCAATTACGGCCGCACCATCGGCCTTTACGGCCGTGCGGAATCCATTGCCGGCCTGATGGCCGCCGCCCATTTTTCGGGCATGAAGGATATCTACTACCCGCTGGAAACACTGCGCTCCGCCACGGTGGAGGAGCTGGAGCAGCGCCTGCGGGAGGACTACGACACCGCCAACAGCGCCCTTTCGGTCATCCGGCCGCAGGGCGGGCAATAAGGAGAACCAGAACCCTATGACAACCGCAAACCGTGAAAACAGATCCCGACAAATCGGGGCGCATATGATGGCGCTGCTGGTATGTATCGTCTGGGCTACCACCTTTGTTTGCAGTAAGGAACTGCTGGCGTACTACACCCCGGCGCAGGTGATGCTGATGCGCTTTGTGCTTGCCTATTTTGTGCTGTGGCTGCTGCGCCCCCGGCCGCTACCGTGGCAGGGCAGGGGAGAGCTGACCTTCCTGCTGCTGGGCATTTTGGGCGGGACCTTGTACTTTTGGACCGAAAACACCGCCCTGCAGCATACCTTTGCCGCCAATGTCAGCATCATTGTGGCGATGGCGCCCATCCTTACCTCCATCCTGGCGCACTTTTTTACCAGGGATGAAAAGCTCCACACCACCGTTTGGGTCGGCTTTGCCGTGGCCATGAGTGGTGTGGTGCTGGTGGTGCTCAACGGCGCGCTGGTGCTCAAGCTCAGCCCGGTAGGCGATCTGCTGGCCTTTTTGGCGGCAGCCAGCTGGGCCTGCTATTCAGTCCTTATCAAGCGGCTTTCCGGCCGGGTGGACAGCACGCTGCTGGCCCGCCGGGTCATCCTGTACGGCGCGGTTACCTCGGTGCCGCTGCTGGCTGCCCGCGGGGAGCTTTCGATCGACTTTACCCCGTTGGCACAGCCAAAGCCGCTGTTCTGCATCCTGTTCTTGGCGGTGCTGGGCAGTGCCGTCTGCTTTGCCGTGTGGAATGTTGTCATCGACCGGCTGGGAGTCGTTCACGCCAATAACTATATCTATCTCCAGCCCTTTATCACTATAGTGGCCTCCCACTTCCTGCTGGGGGAACCCATGAGCTGGACGGCCATTGTGGGGGCGCTGCTTATCATTGGCGGCGTCATCATCTCCGGCCGACAAAAACGGCCGCGGTAATGGATTTTGGCGCTATTCGCTAAAATTTTCGGGATAAATTATACGCGATTCCACTTGCCATGTCCCGCCCACTAATGATATAATCGTAAGGGCTCCCCCAAAGGGGGAACAAAAGAAGCGCCTCGTAAAAGGCGCTTTTTTATTTTTGCCGGCGATGGGCGGCAGCCCCCGATAAAAACGCAGTGACAGAGGATAATACGAGGAGGAAATCATGTTCAAAATCGGCTTTGATAATGAAAAATACCTGCAAATGCAGTCGGATAAGATCCGGGAGCGCATCGGTCAGTTTGGCGGTAAGCTGTACCTGGAATTCGGCGGTAAGCTCTTTGATGATTACCACGCTTCCCGCGTGCTGCCGGGGTTTGCGCCGGATAGCAAGGTGAAAATGCTGCTGCAGATGAAGGACTCCGCGGAGATCGTCATTGTCATCAGCGCTGATGCCATCGAAAAGAACAAGCGCCGCGGCGATCTGGGTATCACCTACGATCTGGATGTCCTGCGCCTCATCGATGCCTTCCGTGGGATCGGCCTGTATGTGGGCAGCGTCTGCATCACCCATTACCATGCCCAGCCAGCCGCCGATGCCTTCCAGAAGCGCCTGGAGGCCCTGGGGGTCAAGGTCTACCGCCACTATATCATCCCCGATTATCCCTCCAATGTCCCGCTCATCGTCAGCGATGATGGCTTTGGTAAGAATGAATACATCGAAACCACCCGCCCGCTGGTGGTAGTTACGGCCCCCGGCCCCGGCAGCGGCAAAATGGCCACCTGTCTTTCTCAGCTCTTCCACGAAAATAAGCGCGGGGTCAAGGCCGGATATGCCAAATTTGAAACCTTCCCCATTTGGAATCTCCCCCTCAAGCACCCTGTCAACCTGGCGTATGAGGCCGCCACCACCGACCTCAACGATGTCAATATGATTGATCCTTTCCACCTGGAAGCCTACGGTGTCACCACCGTCAATTACAACCGTGATATCGAGATCTTCCCGGTGCTCAATGCCATTTTCCAGCGCATTTACGGCTCCTCTCCCTACAAAAGTCCGACCGATATGGGCGTCAATATGGCGGGCAACTGCATCATAGATGACGATGCCTGCCGTCGTGCTTCCGAGCAGGAGGTCATCCGCCGGTACTATGCCACCGCCTGCCTGGTGCGTCAGGGGCTCAGCGAGCCTGCTGAGATCCACAAGCAGGAGCTCATCATGAACCAGCTGAATGTATCGTCCGCCGACCGTCCCGTGGTGGCCGCCGCCTGCGCCAAAGCGGAGGAGACCGGCCAACCCGCGATGGCGCTGGAGCTGCCTGATGGCCGCATCGTCACCGGGAAGACCAGCTCTCTCTTGGGGCCTTCCGCCGCGCTCATGCTCAACGCCTTGAAGGAGCTGGGCGGCATCAATGATGAGATGCACCTGCTGTCGCCTATCATTATCGAGCCTATCCAGCGCCTAAAGGTGGATTACCTTGGCAACCACAATCCTCGCCTGCATTCCGATGAGATCCTTATCGCACTGTCCATATGCGCCGCTACCAACCCCACTGCAGCACTGGCCATGCAGCAGCTGAGTAAGCTGCGCGGGTGTGAGGCCCATGCCAGTGTGATTCTTTCCCGCGTGGATGAGAATGTTTATCACAAGCTGGGGGTCAACCTGACCTGTGAGCCGAAATACCAGACCAAGAAGCTCTACCATGCCTAAAAAAGCAAAGCACCGGTTCCAGTCGGTGCTTTTTGCTGCCCTAAATAATTATAAATTTTAATTATTACAATAAAATTGATAAATTGAAGTTATGCAATATGTATAATAGTGGCGCAGAAAACACCGTTAATATGCACAATAAGACCCATTAGAGCTCCTTTTTTTAGCACAAACGACGGAATTTTACAATCAATTAAAATTTTTGTTGCTATCCATTAAAAATTGTATTATGATTGGAACAATTACCACAGTGTGCATAGAAAAGGAGAAAATGACTATGGAACCTAAAAGAGCCCAATGGGGCAGCAAGATCGGCTTTATTCTGGCGGCAGCCGGTTCGGCCGTCGGCCTCGGCAACATCTGGAAGTTCCCCGGCAAGGCCTACGAAGGCGGCGGCGGAGCGTACATCCTCATCTACCTTGCTATCGTACTCCTCATTGGCATCCCGGTCATGCTCTCGGAACTGACCATCGGCCGCGGCGCGCAGGCCAATGCCATCGATAGCTACGGCAAGCTGGGCCACCCTGGCTACAAGTGGGTCGGCTGGTTCGGCGTTATCGTGGCGTTTATCATTACCAGCTACTACTGCCATGTAGGCGGCTGGGTGCTGCGCTATGTGGCCAGCTACGCCACCGAGCCCACCAAGGTTTACGCCGATCCGCTGGGATATTTCTATGCGCTGCTGGGCTACAATGCCGTCACCGGGGAAACATGGTTTCCACTGACTGCAGTTATCTTCGCGGGTATCTTTATGGGCATTACCTGCTTCATCATCGTCAAGGGCGTGGAATCCGGCATTGAGCGCTTTAATAAGATCGGTATGCCGGCGCTGTTTGTCATCCTCATTATTCTGCTTATCCGGGCGCTTACCATGCCCGGCGCCGGGGAAGGCCTGCAATATATGCTGATTCCGGATTGGAGCAAAGTCACCTTCAGCACTGTGCTTTCGGCCCTGGGGCAGGCGTTCTTCTCACTCAGCCTTGGTATGGCTATTATGGTTACCTACGGCTCCTATGTTAAAAAGGAGGAAAACCTCGCCAAAAACGCCGCTATCATCTGTGGTATGGACACACTGGTAGCCCTGATTGCCGGCTTTATCATTGTTCCCGCCGTATTTGCTACCCTCGGCGCAGAAGGCGTTGGCAAGGGCGCAGGCTTTGCGTTCTCTTCGCTGGCCGGTGTGTTCCAGCAGATGCCCGGCGGTCAGTTCTTCGGCATCCTGTTCTACACGCTGCTGCTGTTCGCGGCGCTCACCTCCTGCATCTCCCTAGTGGAGGGCGTTGTTGCCTTCGCTACTGAGCGCTTTGGATGGAAACGCACCCCCACTACCATCATTCTGTGCGTGGTGATGTTCCTCCTTGGTACCATTTATACCTGCTCTCAGGCCGCCTTTGATATCAAGGGTATCTGGTTCGACTTCAAGAATGGTCTTACCACCCCCATCTTCGGTGACTTTATGGAGTTCCTCACCGACCGTCTGATGATCCCTGTGTGTGCACTGGGTTCCTGCCTCTTTGTTGGCTGGGCCTGGAAGCCCCAGAACGCCATCCGCGAGATCGAGCTGGACGGCAAGCCCTTCCGCTTGAAGAAGGCATACAGCTTCCTGGTGAAGTACCTGGCTCCCATCAGCATCATTATTATCATCGTGGCCAGCTTTGCCACCGGCACTACCCTTAGCTAAATTTGCTTTCCTCTGGTACAGTTTCCATACAAGAAAGGCAGTTCTCCGTGATGGGGCACTGCCTTTCTTGCATTCTGCCCCGCTGTATGGTAAGATGCAAGACGAAAGCGGGCGGCATTTTCTCCCCGCAGCCCCCTGCAAACCGCAGGCCGTCCCACCCCATCAAACCCTCCAAAGGAGACTCCCATGTCCAAAGACCGAGATTTTCTCCGAGCATTTTCCGGAGAAGACCGCATGACTGCCGCCCAGGTGGCGGATAAGCTGGAACAGTGTGCCCGTCAGAACCGCCTGACCCATACTATGTTTCTCACCCCGCACCAGCGCGGCATTGCCCAGCAGGTGGTAGTCTGCTGCGGCACGCCCCTGCATAGGATAATGGGGGGCCACCCCGATGCCGAGCGCTGCCTGTTTCTCTTTCTACCGGACTATATGGATGCGGATAACATCCCGGAAGAGGAGCTGCCCTTTGGAGCTATCCGGGTCAGCTGGGGCCATGGCGCGGCGCTTACCCATCGGGACATCCTGGGCAGCCTGATGGCACAGGGTGTCCGCAGGGAGGTGCTGGGCGACCTTTTAGTGGGAGAAAACGGCTGCGATGTCATTGCCCTGCGGGAGTGCATTCCCTTCCTGCGGGATAACTGGCTGAGCGCCGGCCGCACCGGTCTGCACCCGGTGGAGATCCCCCTTTCGGAGCTGCGCATTCCAGCTGCCGATGGAAAGACCATCCGGGATACCGTCGCTTCATTGCGGCTGGATGCCGTTCTTGGCAGCGGTTTTTCCCTCAGCCGGGGGAGAGCCGCGGAGCTCATCGCCGCCGGGCGGGTCAGCCTGAATGGCTGCGAGTGCCTAAAGCCTGACCGACAGCTTGCCGAAAGAGATATCCTTTCGGTGCGCGGGCAGGGCAGGCTTATTCTAAGGGAGATTGGAGGCCTTTCCAAGAAGGGCCGTTTCTATATCACCGTGGAACGCTTTGGCGGATAGAACAAAAAGCAAAATGAATACGAAAGAAAAGGACGCACACCATACATGACTCGATAGGGGGCGTCCTTTTTTTGATGAAACGGAAAGAGAATGCACTGCGGCTGGGCTTTACATTTGCGGGCTGTTACCTGGGGGCGGGCTATGTCTCCGGCCAGGAGCTGTGGCAGTTTTTTGGCTGCTTTGGTTGGCAGGGGATAGCGGGCCTGCTGCTGGCGGTGGCACTCTCCTTTTTCTTTGGGGTATTGCTGCTGCGGCTGGTGCAGCGCACCGGCTGTGACCAAACCGATGCCCTTGTGATTCGCCGCCCTATCCCGCTCCTGCGGGATGCCGTTGGGCTACTGCAGCTATTTTTCCTCTTCGGGATATTGGTCATCATGGCGGCCGGGGTGGGGGCGCTTTTCGCGCAGATACTGGGTACCTCCGCCCTTTGGTGCAGTGCGGCGTTCTGCCTTTTGGTTTCGCTGCTTTCCCTTACCGGCACCTCCGGCATGGTAAATGTCTTTTCCACCGTGGTGCCGCTGCTGGTTATCTGCTCGGTGCTGGTCAGCGCGCTTACCCTGCGCCGCTGCGGCTGGCAGCTTACCTTTGCTGCAGTCCCATCCGTCAGCCCACTGCTTTCCCACTGGGCTATTGCCGCCTGCTCTTTTGTCAGTTATAATCTTTTTTCCTCCATCGGTATTTTGGCCCCCGTCGGGAAAGAGTTGCGCTCCCGCCGCACAGTTTGGTGGGGAGTACTGCTTGGCTGCATTATTCTCATTTCCATCGCGCTGGGCATATTCCTCACCATGGAGACGCTTCCCACCGTGGTAGAGGCGCCGCTGCCCATGCTGGCCGCTGCCGGTGCGCTGGGCGGGGGCTGGTACTACCTCTATGGGGTGCTGCTGCTCTGTGCCATGCTCGGTACCGCGCTTTCCTGCGCCGTTGCTCTCCGCCATTACTGCATGGTTCGCTTTTCCACCATGGCGAACCGCCGCTTCAGCTTTGTCCTTCTGTTGGCTATCCCCGCATGGCTGTGCAGCCTTTTCGGCTTCGGGAAGCTCATCGGCACTGTTTACCCTATTTGCGGAGCACTGGGTGCACTGGCCCTGCTGGGGTTGCTGCACCATCGCTTCACCCTTCGCGCGCCAAAGTAGCTGCCACCGCCTTTTCCTGGGTCGAATTTATGCCATTTACTGGGTGCGGCCGCAGGCCCGGCGGCGCTCCGCACCGCCGCCACAGGCTTTGCCCGTGTGTTTCGCCCCAAGGGGCGAAACGGCCTGCGGCCGCACCTTCCTTCTGCGCCTCGCCCGTCTATTTCCCGCCATCCACCCATAAGATAAAAGGAGATACCGCAAAATGGGAGGGGAGAGCCGCATATGCGCCGTGCCAAACAGCTCCTTTTGCATACCTCCGCCATGACTGCTACCAGCCTGCTGATGCGCACCATCGCCCTGGTGTTCCAGGTCTATGTCGCCGGCAAGATCGGTGCTGCGGGCATTGGGCTTTTTCAGCTGGTGATGTCGGTCTATACCCTTGCCACTACCGTGGCGGTCTCCGGTGTGCGGCTGGCCGCCACCCGGCTCATTGCCCAGCAGACCGGTCGCGGCGATGACGCAGCCATCCGCCGGGCCACCGGCTGCGCCATGGGATATGCCGCTTTTTTCGGCATGGCTGCCTTACTGCTGCTCTATTATCTGGCGCCTGCGGCGGCCGCCTGGGTTGGGGATGACCGCATTATCCTCTCCCTGCGTGTGCTGGCATTCGCCCTGCCCTTTGTTGCTGCGTCCGGTGCCATGGGCGGCTACTTCATTGCCATGCATCAGTCGGTCAAAATGTCCCTCGTTCAGCTTTCGGAGCAGTTCATCCGCATCGGCTGCACCGTTTTGGCGCTGCTGCGGCTGGGCGGCTACGGCCTGGAGTACGCCTGCGGCGCCCTTACTCTCGGTATGCTCGCCTCGGAGGTCTTTTCCTTCCTGGCGCTGCTGCTTTTGCTGCTTGCCTCCCTCCCTCGCCGGAAGGGGCGCTGCCGCACCTCCATGCTGCCGTCTCTTTTGCGCATTACGGTGCCGCTTTCCCTCAGCAGCTACGCCCGGTCGGCGCTCAGTACCGCCCAGCACCTGCTTGTCCCGCGGGGGCTTCGCCTTTTTGGCGGCGGGGCTCAGGCGGCGCTGGCCGCCTACGGCGTGATACAGGGCATGTCCCTGCCCATTTTGCTGTTCCCGGCAGCGCTCATCGCCGTCATTGCGGATCTCATCGTTCCCGAGCTGACCGAAGCCCAGGTACAGGGCCGGCTGCGGGGTCTTGGCTACATGCTGGAGCGCCTTTACCGGTTGGGGCTTTTCTTTTCGATGGCCGTCGCTGGGGCCTGCTTTTTCTTCGCCCATCCCCTGGGCGAGCTCATCTATTCCGAGCCCGCCGCCGGGCAGTACATACGCCTTTTGGCGCCGCTGGTGCCTATCATGTATATGGATACCCTCGTGGATGGCATGCTGAAGGGGGTAGGGGAGTACCGCGCCAATATGCGGTACAATATCATCGATGCCGCCACCGGCCTGCTGCTCGTTTGGCTGCTGCTGCCCCGGTATGGGGTGGCCGGCTATCTTTTCTCCATCTCCGCCACCGAGCTCCTCAATTTCGCCCTCAGTGCCGCGCGGCTTACCCGGGTCACGGTGTTCCGGCTCCAGCCGCTCTGCTGGCTGCTTACGGCGGCAGCGGCAGTTGGGGGCTGGTGGCTGCTGCGCCTGATCTTTGGTAGGCTGTTGTCCCGGACCGGGCAGCCGCTTATTCTCCTGTTGCTGGTGTTCCTCTACCTGGCCTGCTACGGGGCGGCGCTGCTGCTTTGCGGGGCACTGCGGCGGGAGGAGCTTTCCTGGCTTTTTTCGCTGCTGCGGGGAGAAAAATCCCCCAAAACATGAATTTAAGATATTTAGAGAAAAACGGAGAAATCAGGAGTATTTCAAAGTTCATCATAAGCTCTGCCCAAAAGACGCAGAAATTTTCTGAAAAACTCTAATAAATCTTGAAATTTAGCATTGACATTACGACAAAATATGATATATTGATATCTGTCATTTTGACCATTCAATTCAATAAAAAGGCGGCTCGTATATGCCCATCTGAAAGAACCCCAATCTTCGGGGTATCCTAAAAACCTTTTGCGGGGACGGTGCAATAGCGGCTGCGGCAGGTGTGAGGGCCTGCAGATTTACCGCAAAAGGAGGATGTTGAAATGAACAAAAATGCTTTGATCAGCCTGCGCGGCATCAGAGTCGATTTTGATGACGAGCCGGTCCTCAAGGGGATCGACCTTGACATCATGGACAAGGAATTCATTACTTTTCTTGGGCCGTCCGGTTGTGGCAAGACAACTACCTTGCGCATCATCGGCGGATTTATCCAACCCAAGGAGGGTGATGTTTTTTTTGGTGGTGTCCGCATCAATGACCTGCCCCCCTACAAGCGTGAGGTGAATACGGTATTCCAGCGGTATGCGCTGTTCCCGCACCTCAATGTGTACGAAAATGTCGAATTCGGCCTGAAGATCGCCAAGGTGCCGGAAAAGGAACGCCGCCAGAGCGTCAAGGAAATGCTCAAGCTGGTCGGCCTTTCGGGATATGACAGACGCCATATCAATCAGCTTTCCGGCGGTCAGCAGCAGCGTGTGGCCATCGCCCGCGCGCTGGTCAATCGTCCCAAGGTCCTGCTTTTGGATGAACCCCTCGGCGCTTTGGATCTCAAGCTCCGCAAGGAAATGCAGATCGAGCTAAAGCGCATCCAGCAGGCATTGGAGATCACCTTCATCTATGTCACCCACGATCAGGAAGAAGCGCTCACCATGTCCGACCGCGTCGTCGTCATGCGGGATGGCAACATCCTTCAGATCGGTACCCCACAGGATATCTACAATGAGCCCTGCAATGCCTTCGTGGCCGATTTCATCGGTGAAAGCAATATCATCGATGGCATCATGCATAAGGACTTCCTCGTGGAATTTGCGAATGACTATTTCGACTGCGTCGATAAGGGCTTCGAGCCCAAGGAGCGGGTACAGGTCGTTGTCCGTCCGGAGGACTTCAAGATCGTTCCCGCCGATAAGGGCAAAATTTCCGGCATTGTGGAATCCATCATCTTCAAGGGCGTCCACTACGAGATCATGGTAGATGCCATGGGATATAAATGGAAGATCCACACCACCCAGTATGTGGAGCCCGGTACCCTCATCGGCATGGATGTCGCGCCTATGGATATTCATATCATGAAGCGCACGGAGGAATAAAGCCATGAAATTTCGCTTTTCTTCCGTCCCCTATATTGTTTGGTCGGTGATTTTTGTCGTCGTACCGCTCATTCTGGTGGCGGTATTCGGCCTTTCCACCAGTGATGGCCAGTTCACCTTTGCCAATGTCGCCAAGGTCTCGGATTACACCGCGGTGTTTGTCCGTTCCATCTGGCTTTCGCTGGTGGCCACTGCCATCTGCCTTGTCATCGCCTATCCTCTCGGCTTTATCATGAGCCGCTACAATGCCAATAATCAGCGCACGCTGGTTATGCTGGTCATGCTGCCCATGTGGACCAACTTCCTGCTGCGCACCTACGCCTGGATGACCCTGCTGGAAAATAACGGCGTCATCAACAGCATCCTGGAGTTCTTCGGCATCGGCCCCTTCAAGATGATCTACACCCAGGGTGCCGTGGTGCTGGGCATGGTGTATAATTACCTGCCCTTTATGGTCATTCCGCTCTATTCCATCATGACCAAGATCGAACCCTACACGCTGGAAGCTGCCGGGGACCTCGGCGCCAACCCGTGGAATACCTTTACCCGGGTGGTGCTGCCCCTTTCCATGCCCGGCGTCACTACCGGCATCACCATGGTGTTTGTGCCGTCGGTGTCCACCTTTATCATTTCCCGTATGCTGGGCGGCGGCTCCAATATGATGGTCGGTGACCTCATCGAGACCCAGTTCCTCGGCAATGCCTACAATCCCAATCTCGGCTCCGCCATCTCGCTGGTATTGATGGTATTCATCCTGCTTGTTATGAGCCTCATGAACCAGTTTGAGGACAATGATGACAGAGGAGGGATGCTCATATGAAATGGTATGCCAAGCTTTATACCCGTCTGGTATTCATCTTCCTGTATCTGCCCATCATCGTGCTCATTGCGTTCAGCTTCAATGAATCCAAATCCCGCGCCAGCTGGACCGGCTTCTCCTTCCATTGGTATAAGGAGCTGTTCCACAATGAGCTGATCCTCTCCTCGCTGCGCAATACCTTGATCATCGCGCTGGCGGCGTCTGTCATCGCGCTGGTGCTGGGCACCATGGCGGCGGTCGGCATCTATGCCATGCGCCGTAAGTGGTTCAAATCACTGGTGATGAACATCACCTATCTGCCCATTCTCAATCCTGAGATCGTTACCGGTGTTTCCATGCTGCTTTTGTTCGTTTCCTTCGGCAATGGCATCCAGAAGTTCAATAACTGGATCGGCGGCACCGCGCTTTCGTTCCTTCAGCTGCCGGAAATGCAGCTCGGCTTCGTGACGCTCATCATCGCGCATGTCACCTTCTGCACGCCCTATGTCATCCTCAATGTCCTCCCGAAGCTCCGTCAGATGGATCGCTTCACCTTCGAGGCAGCGCAGGATCTGGGCTGCAGCCCCAAGCTGGCCTTCTATAAGGTCGTCATCCCGGAGATCATGCCCGGCATGGTATCCGGCTTCCTCATGGCGTTCACCTACTCGCTGGATGACTTCGTCATCAGCTACTTTGTGTCCAGCGCCTCCTCGCAGACTCTGCCCGTCACCATCTTCTCGATGGTGCGCAAGCGCGTCAGCCCGGAGATCAATGCCCTTACCGCCATCATATTTGTGGTGGTGCTGGCGCTGCTGCTTCTCAGCAACTATTACTCTGCCCGCAAGGAAAAGCAGATGATGCGAAAGGAGGAGCTGAAGGCATGAAAAAGCGTATTTTCTCCCTCCTTTTAGCCCTTGTGATGGCCGCTGCCCTGCTGCCTGTTGCTGCCCTTGCCGCCGGCACCGGTATTGATACCTCGGTGCTGGATATGGACTACTACGGCCGCTACAAGGATAAGGGCTACTCCATCAGCGTCTACAATTGCGGCGAGTATATCTCCGACGGTGCCGATGGCGGACTGGATGTCAACAAGGCCTTTGAGGAGGTCACCGGCATCCGGGTCATCTATTCCAATTACGATACCAATGAATCGATGTACGCCAAGCTGAAAACCGGCGGCGCCGTCTATGATATCGTCGTTCCCTCCGACTACATGATCTCCCGTATGATCGCCGAGGGGATGCTGCAAAAGCTGGATATGTCCAATATCCCCAACCTGAAAAACATCGATGAAAAGTACCTTTACCAGTCCTACGATCCCACCAATGAGTATTCGGTGCCCTATACCTGGGGCGTGCTGGGGCTCATCTACAATACCAAAATGGTAGAGGACGAAGCGGTGGTGGCTAGCTGGGGCGCCCTGTGGAGCGAAGCCTATATGGATAATATCCTGATGATCAATAACTCCAAGGATGCCTTCGGCATCACCTTTGCCTATTTGGGGCTGCCCATTAATGCCGAAAGCACCGAGCAGGTGGATAAGGCCGTGGTGCTGCTGAAGGAGCAGAAAAAGGTCATTCAAGCCTATGTCGCCGATGAGGTGTTCGATAAGATGATCGGCGGGGAAGCGGCCATGGCGCCCTATTATAACGGCGATGCCGTTACCATGATAGCGGACAACCCCGACCTTGCCTTCTCCATTCCCATGGAGGGCAGCAATCTTTTCACCGATTGCCTGTGCATCCCCAAGGAGAGCCAGAAGCGGGAGCTGGCGGAAATGTATATCAACTTTATGCTGGAGCCGGAGGTCGGCCTTGCCAATACCGAGGCCATCGGCTATTCCACCCCCAATACGAAGGTGTACGAGCTGCTGGATGAGGAGACAAAAACCGACCCCACCGCCTACCCCGATGAGGAGTCCCTGGCCCACTGCGGCTACTACACCTATATCGGCCCGGAGTTGTCCCTCTATATCGACAGCAAGTGGGCCGAGGTCCTTACCGCCGATGAAAAATACAGCGCCATGATCATGCCCATGTTCCTCGGCGCATGCGTGGCGGGCATCATTGCCCTCAATATCGTCCGTGCCACCCGCAAAAAGCGGGAGGAATGATTTTCCCAGCAGGGGTCCCTCACCGGGCCTCTGCTTTTTTGCATAAATTTCCCTCTTCGCTTTTGGCAACTCCTACAAAGATGAAAAAACTTCCACTGTTTTCTTGACTTTATTCGCTTGAATTGCTAAAATAACATTACCGGCATCCCCCATATGGGGGATTTCATGTTTGCGGGCAAACATGATTCTTTTACTCGCGGGCGTGATTCACCTGCCGGAAATAAAGAGGGGAAACCCCAAAAAGAAAGAGGTAATGTCTTATGAAAAAGCTCCTTAGCCTGGCGCTGGCCCTCCTCATGCTGGCCGTCATGCTGCCGGTCGTTTCCATGGCTGATGAAATCACTTGGGAAGAAGGCAAAAATGTTTATTGGCAAGCGGGCGACTCTTTTGGCCAGACTGCCACACTGAAGGAGGCACTGAAGGATGCTTACATGGCTAATAATGGTGATATTACCATTACCTGCCGTCCGAATTCCGATGTTGGCGAAATGACACACGGACATGTTGCAGATAATATTACTATCATCGGCAATGGCGCATACATCTCCTCCGGCGAATGCGATCTCGAAGTTGACACCTATCGGTTTAACCGCGATACTGGTGTACAGGACGAAAATAATGGTGTTTATCTCGACAAGGATATCACCATCACAGCCTCCAACCTTTATAACCTCGGCGTTTGGGGCGAGCGTCACACCAACCATACGGTAAACATCAACCTCACCAATTGTGATAGTAAGGAAAATAGCGGAAAGGAAAATGTCCAGCGTATATACATCACTGGTACTACAGGTGTCAATAACATCACCGTAAAGGGCTGCGACTTCCTCACCACGGCATGCGCCCTTTATTCCAATGCAGATGGTACTGTTGTCATTGATAACTGCACATTCAAAGGTGGCCAAGTTCCTGTAAACTTCAATCATAAGGCCAGTGGTGCACAGACTGTCACTGTGAAAAACTGCACCTTTACCAACTGCGGCGATGCTAGCATAGGGTATGCAGCCCCGGTTCGTTTCGTTAACAGCGGCAATGGCTCTCTGGATGCAACCATTGAAAACAATACCTTCACTGGCACTGTCGGCAATAATGGTGATATCCTGTTGGGTGACTATCGTGATGGTGAAACCTCAAATGATTTTACTGCCACTATCACTCCCAACGGTACTACCAAAGTAAGAAATAGTGGTACTACAGATTTGCCCCAAACCATTACCGGCAAGGTAACAGCTGATGCCAAGGGCAACATCACCCCCGTCAAGGAGGAAGGCCCCTCTCAAATCGTCATCATCAGCCCTACCCAGGACACCCCCAAGACCGATGACCAGAAGAACCCCACCACCGGCGCCAATGATCTCGTTGCTGTCGCCGTCGCCGCCGCGGCCCTCGCGCTCGCCGGCTCCGCCATCATTCTCCGCAAGGATTAAGATCTTTCTCAAGGATAAAGTCCCCCCCACCGGGGGGCTTTTTCTATGCACCATGCCCATTGTCAAGCCCCAAAATGGTAGAATTTTCGTTCATTCATACAAACTTTTGTTCGTCCCTTTACATCATCGAACATTTGTGCTACAATGGGAATCGTAGAAGAACAACAGTTCGCATTTGGCCAAATTCAGGAGAGAAAACCTATGGATCAGCAAACCATGGGCTGGGTGCTGTTGGGGGCGGCCGTCCTCATCCTTGCTCTGCTCATCTACCTGCTTACGCAGGTCAAAAAGTCCTGCCAAAATGATATTTCCACCCAGCTCCAGCGCCTGCAAAGCGATCTGGAGCGTTCGGTGCAGGCCGATATTCTCACCCTCGGCAAGTACCTCATGCAGTCCCAGCAGTCCCAGTCGCAAAGCGAAAGCCGGGCCCTGCTGGAGCAGCTCACCCAGTTTGAAAATAGACTATCCACATTCTCCCAGCAGTCCACGCGCGCGCTGGAGGATGTGCGTGCGTCCATGGAACGCCAGCTTTCCACCATTCGCCAGGATAACAATGCCAAATTGGACGAAATGCGTCAAACCGTCGATGAAAAGCTGCAAAAAACCCTCAATGACCGCATGACCGAATCCTTCCGCCTGGTGAATGACCGGCTGGAGCAGGTTTACCGCGGTCTGGGTGAAATGCAGTCGCTGGCCCAGGGCGTCGGCGACCTCAAAAAGGTCCTCAGCAATGTGAAAACCCGTGGAATCCTGGGGGAAGTGCAGCTTGGCGCTATCCTGGAGGACATTCTCACTCCGGAGCAGTACGGCAAAAATGTGGCAACGGTTCCCGGCAGCCGCAATGTGGTGGAATACGCTGTCAAACTTCCTGCGGAGGATGGCAGCTTTATTTGGCTTCCTATCGATGCCAAATTCCCTGGAGATAGCTACGCTGCCCTCCGGGACGCCTATGATTCCGGTGACCAGGCGGCGATTCAAGCGGCGGTGCGGCAGCTGCTGCTTACCGTCCGGATGGAAGCTAAGGATATCCGCGAAAAGTACCTTTGCCCGCCCGAGACCACCGAATTTGGCATCCTGTTTTTGCCATTTGAGGGGCTGTATGCCGAGGTGGTCAGCCGGGGTATGGTGGAGGTTTTGCAGCGGGAGTACCGGGTCAATATTGCGGGGCCCAGCACTATGGCAGCTCTGCTCAATTCTCTGCAAATGAGCTTCCGGACCATTGCCATCCAGCGGCGCAGCGGGGAAGTTTGGAATATCCTGGGCGCCGTTAAGACCGAGTTTGATAAATTTGCTGATGCCCTGACCATGACCCAAACCCGGCTGGAGCAGGCCAGCAGCGAGCTGGATAAACTGGTTGGCGTCAGGACTCGGCAGATCCAGCGGAAGCTGCGGGGGGTGGCCAGTTTGCCGGAGGAGCAGTCTGCCGCCCTGTTCCCGGAGGAGCAGCTGCCTCCGATGGAGGACGAGCTGGAAGTCTGAATTTGTTGGATATGGAATGCTCTTGTAAATTAGGCCAATTGCCGCAAAGTAGAGCCCTGTCCGGCCGGAGAGGACTTTTTGGGTGACTCTGCGATCATGGGCTCAATTGATGGTTGAATCTGCCCCACTCAACCAGCTGTTGCTGGCATTTGCGGCGGGACAGCGTTATGCTGATTTCGTCGGGCAGTCGACTGCGGCAGTCCTCGGAATGCCGCTTGTGACCATAAAAATCAAGAAATCTTAAACATCTTCGGGTGGATTTTTTAGCCGGAATGTGCGATACTGAGAGGAGAGATTTACCGCATAGCGAGGAGGGGCCAAATGTTCAAAATACTCATTGTGGAGGACGACCGCGGCATTGCCGAGGGCATCCAGAGCCTGCTGGAGCAATGGGGGATGGAGGCGCGGCAGGTGCAGGATTTCCGCAACATTACCGGGGAGTTCGAGACCTATCAGCCTCATCTCATCCTATTGGATATCAAGCTGCCCAGCTACGACGGCTACTATTGGTGCGGCCAGCTGCGGCAGAGGACTGCGGCGCCCATCATTTTCATCTCCTCGGCGGCTGACAACATGAACATCGTGATGGCGATGAACATGGGCGGCGATGATTTCATTGCCAAGCCCTTTGACGGCAGTGTGCTGGTGGCCAAGGTGCAGGCCATGCTGCGGCGCAGCTATCGGCTGGAGACTGTCCTGCCGGCGCCGGAGTGCCGGGGAGCGGTGCTGAATACTGCCGACCAGACCCTGCAGTATGAGGGAAAAGCCATCGACCTGACCAAAAATGAATACCGCATCCTGCTGTGCCTGATGGAACGCAAGGGCCAGGTAGTGAGCCGCGAGCTGCTGATGCAGCGGCTGTGGGAGACCGACAGCTTTGTGGATGAAAACACGCTGACCGTGAATGTGAACCGCCTGCGCAAAAAGCTGGAGGCTGCTGGGCTTTCCGAGTTTATCCGCACCCGCTTTGGCGTGGGGTACCTGGTGGAATGAAAGACAAGGCAGGCGGCGCGACGGAGCGGGCGAGGGGAGACCGGTTTGGCACAAACGGCGCCCCGAGACAAAGCGGAGGCGTGCCGCCGGAATGCAGGGACGGGAAAAAGTGCTTGCAATCGAACCTTCGGTATGCTATACTCTTTTCGATGCCAAATATGAAAGAAAGGAGCTGCTGAAATGTACTTTTTGCACAACAACAAGATGAACAAGTTCCGCACTGGAATCAACCGAATACCTGCACAGCAGCTCTCTCTGTAAGTCCGCCTGAACCAAGGTGCTATTACGCTCGCCGGGAGTCTCTGTTGCTCCCGGCCTTTTTGCGCCTTTTTTCAAGATCGGGGGAGAGAGCGGAACCCATAAACTGACGGAGAAATTATGAAACGAATTTTGCCATATCTTAAGCCCTACCGAGGGAAAATGCTGCTGGGCATGCTGCTGATTGCCGTTTCCAGCGTCTGTTCGCTGCTGCTGCCCACCATCATGAGTGATATCCTGGACGGCGGCATCTACACCTCCGATTGGGACTATATCCTGCGCTGTTGCGGCAGAATGCTGCTGGTCACGCTGCTCTCGCTGGGGGCGGTGGCGGCCGGTACCTGGTGCCGCACCCAAGTTGTTTCCGGCTTTTGCGCCGACCTGCGCGCGGCGGTTTTTGGCCGGGTGAATGCCCTGACCTTTGAAGAGGTCAGCCGCATCGGCACCTCGGCGCTGCTTACCCGTTCCACCCACGATGTGGGGACGCTGGCCTGGGTGGCCGATATGCTTTCCAGCAACATCATCACCATTCCGGTGCTGTTTTTCGGCGGGGTGGTGCTGGCCTTTTCCAAGGACAGCACGCTGGCGCTCATTATCCTGGTGGCTATGCCCATCATTACGCTGCTGGTGCTGGCTATTGGCCGCAGGGTGGAGCCGCTGTGGAAGATCAGCGACCAGTTCTGCGATAAGCAGAACGACCTGGTGCGGGAGCGGCTGCACGGCATCCGCGTCATCCGGGCCTTTAACAGGGAGGAGCAGGAACAGGGCCGCATAGCCGAGGCCACCCGTGTGATGGCCGAGCATATCATTGAAGCGAATACAAAGATGGGCTTGGTGGCGCCCATTGCCATCGCCTTGATGAACCTGGTGGCGGTCGCGATCCTGTACTTTGGCGGCAGCCGGATGCAAAGCGGGATTTCCGCCGCTTCCGGCGGCGATATCTTTGCCATGGTGCAGTATGTGGCTCTGGTAATGAACGGTATCGTTATGGCGGCCTTTGCCCTGGTGATGTACCCCCATGCCAAGGTGGCCGCGGGCCGCATCGGTGAAGTGATGGACGCCAACATGATGACCGAGACCGCCGAGGAGGATGACAATATCACCTTTGCCGGGGACATCCGCATGGAGAATGTGACCTTTCGGTATGAGGGTGCTGACGCCGCGGCGGTAAGAGATATTTCGCTGCATATCGCCGCGGGACAGAAGGTAGCTATCATCGGCGGGACCGGCAGCGGTAAATCCACGCTGGTGCAGCTGCTGATGGCCTTCCGGCTGCCCACCGAGGGGAAGATCTACTTTGACGGGCGTGATGCCGCCACCCTAAGCCGCCGTACCATCCGGCACAATATCAGCTGTGTATTGCAGCGCGCCGGCATTTACAGCGGCACCATCCGGGAAAATATCGCCATGGGGCGCCCCGGCGCTTCCGAGGAGGAACTGATGGAAGCCGCGGCGGTGGCCCAGATGGCGGATTACATCAAAGCGCAGCCGGAGGGGCTGGACCACCGGCTGGAGCAGGCCGGCAAGAACCTTTCCGGCGGGCAGAAGCAGCGGGTGAGTATTGCCCGGGCTGTGCTGAAAAACGCGCCGATCTATCTCTTTGACGACAGCTTTTCGGCGCTGGACTTTATGACCGAGGCGAACCTGCGGCGGGCGCTGGCCGAAAAGGCGGCCGGGAGGACTCAGATCGTGGTGACGCAGCGAGTGACCAGCGCCATGAGCAGCGACCAGATCTTTGTAATGGACGGCGGGCGGCTGGTGGATAGCGGCACCCACCGGGAGCTGCTGGAGCGCTGCAAGGTATACCGGGAGATTTATCTTTCCCAGACGGGAGGTGAGCGCCGATGAACCGCAAAAAGAAACCGACTGAGGAAGTAAAAATGAGCACCTGGGAGGTATTCCGCCGACTGGTGCGGGATGCGAAGCCCATTTACGGCTGGCTGCTGCTGGGCGCCCTGCTGGGTGGTATAGTGGTGGCGTGTACCGTCATCGCCCCGAAGCTCCTGGGTCAGGGCATCCAGCTGCTGTACGATGCCTGGGCCGGAGAACGGCCCAAAGCCGGTCTGACCGAAGCGCTGCTGCCGATCTGCGGAGCACTGGCGGGGGTGTACCTGCTGAAGAGTATCGTGGACACCGGAAAGATGGTCCTGATGAACAATGTGGTGAGTAAGTACTATACCTGCACACTGCGCATCAAGCTTTCGGATAAACTATCCCGGCTGCCCATCAGCTTTATTGATAAGACCCCGGCAGGACAGATCATTGACCGTATTCAAGAGGATGTTTCCAATATGGGCGGCAGTATCCACAACATTGTGGATGTGACAGTAATGGGCTTTATGCAGATCGTGGTCATCGCTGTGATGATGCTGCGGGAAAACTGGCGGATGGGACTGGCGGTCCTGCTGCTGATGCCGCTTTCCATTGTGATCTCCTCGCGGATCTCCGCCGCCTGCGGTACCTATTTCCACCGCATGTTTGAAGAAAGCGGCAAGATGTACTCCATTGTGGAGGAAAGCTACGCCAGCTACCAGACCACGAAGGCATATAACTACGAGGAGACCACCATTGCGGCGCACGCCGCGGCGAACAAGCGGCAGAAGGACGCCGAGGCAAAGGCAATCTTTCTGCAGGGACTGATCACACCGTGCATTACCGCTGCCAATGCATTGGCGTATATTCTGGTCGCTCTCATCGGCGGCTACCTAACAGTACAGGGAGCCCTGGGTGTGGGTGCCGTGGTAACGGTGCTGCTGTACTCCCGGCAGTTTTCCGCGCCGCTGGAGCAGATCGCCGAGGTGCTGGGGTCTATCCAGCGCATCTGCGCCGCCGCCCGACGGGTGTATGAGATGCAGGACGCCCCGGAGGAGGAGCCTATCGAGGGGCATCTGCCGGAGAAAATAAAGGGCGATGTGGATTTTGAAAATGTGAATTTCAGCTACGATCCAGAAACGCCGCTGATTCGGGACTTCACTGTGAAGGTAAAGCATGGGCAGAAGGTGGCCATTGTAGGGCCCACCGGCGCGGGCAAGACCACGCTGGTGAACCTGCTGATGCGGTTCTATGATATCCAAAGCGGGAAGATCACGATAGACGGCCATGATATAGCCGCTGTGAGTCGTGAGGATGTGCGGGGGCTCTTTGGCATGGTGCTGCAGGATACCTGGCTGTTTGGCGGGACTGTGGCCGATAATGTGGCCTACGGCAAGCCCGATGCGACCCGCGGGGAGATTGTCACCGCCTGCGATGAGGCCTACTGCGATCATTTCATCCGCACGCTGCCGCAGGGCTACGACACTGTGGTGAGCGAGGATTCCATCAATATTTCCGGCGGGCAGAAGCAGCTTTTGACCATCGCGAGGGCGCTGCTGGCCAACCGGCGGCTGCTCATCCTGGATGAGGCGACCTCCAATGTGGATACCCGCACCGAGATATTGCTGCAAAAGGCGATGGATAAGCTGATGCGGGGACGCACCTGCTTCGTTATCGCACATCGGCTTTCCACCATAGTGGATGCCGATCTGATCCTGGTCATCAATGACGGACAGATTGTGGAGGCCGGTACCCATGAGGGCCTGCTGGAGAAGCAGGGCTTCTACTATCGGCTGTATACCAGCCAGTATGCGGTGTGATATAAAAAGAAAAGGCCGGCAGCGAGCTCCGCGGGACAAAGGAGCGAACTGCCGGTGTTTTTGGCTTTTACAGGGCCTGGATAAAGGCACGGGCCCTTTGCAGGTCATCCGCATCCGGGTGGCCCTTGGCCATGCCGCCGATGAGCTTAAACGGGCCAAAGGTATCATAACCGCGGCAGGAGAAGGTGCCAAGAATGGGGCAATTTTTGGCCTTTACTGCTTCGGTGATGGCGGCATAATACTTTTCGGGGCAGGCGGTGGAGCCGTGGGTACAGACGAAAAAGGTTTCTTTGCCCTCGGGCAGGTACTGGGCGGCGTAATGGACCACGGTATCGTGGAATTTGGAGTAATAGATGCCGGAGGCGAAGCCGATGCGGTCATACTGCGGCAGGCGGGCGGCCATGCGGCTGGTGACATCAACAAGGTCGGCGCCGGCGACTTCGGCCATGGCCTCCAGGACCTTGAGGGTATTGCCGTGGTGGCGGGAATAATAACAGATGGCGGTTTTCATGTGGGAGCCTCCTTGGGAAAGTGATAAAGTGGTGCAGGAGCAGGGGACAGGCGGCGATCAAAACGCCCACATGGCCAGGAACGCCCGCAGGCAGGCTGGCGCCCGACGCAAGGCGGGCTGGCGCCTGTCAAGGGCAGTGACGCCGCCATGCGGGTGCTTTTGGCGGCCGCCGTACAGCATGATTATAGACCTTTTGCGAATGGGGAGCAAGTGTTGCTTTTTGGCGGAAAAACCGCTATGATAAAGGGAGATTTTTAGCGAGTGGGAGAGATACTATGACAGCAAGAGAATATCCGGTATTTACCGTTACCCCTAAGGCGGAGCGCAGCCTGCGGGCCGGCCACCCCTGGGTGTATGGGGAGGAAGTGACCGCCGTGGAGGGCGCTTACCAAAATGGTGATATTGTGGATGTGGTGAGTAATAAAGGGCGGTACCTGGGCACCGGCTGGGTGAATGATCACTCCAAAATCAGGGTGCGGATCATCAGCCGCAATGCCAATGATACCTTTGATGAGGCGTTTTTCCGGCGGAGGGTGTGCTATGCGCTGAATTACCGTAAAACGGTGATGGGCCCGGTGGATTACCGCTGCTGCCGCCTTATTTTTGGCGAGGCGGATCAGTTCCCGGGGCTGACGGTGGATCGCTTTGAAAACATATTGGTGACGCAGGTGCTTTCCCTGGGCATGGAGCGCCGCAAAGACTGGGTGTACCGGGCGCTGGTGGAACTGCTGCGGGAGGACGGTGAGCAGATTGACGCGATCTACGAGCGAAATGATGTGGCCATAAGAACGCTGGAAGGACTGGAGCAGGGAAAGGGCTTTTACCAGATGGAGGGGCTGAGAACCGACCTGAGCGGGCATGTGACCATTACCGAAAACAGGATAAAATATGATGTGGACTACATGGAGGGCCAAAAGACCGGTTTTTTTCTGGACCAAAAGTACAACCGGCAGGCGGCGGCCAAGCTGGCCCGCGGACGCCGGGTGCTAGATTGCTTTACGCATACTGGGGCTTTTGCGCTGAATGCGGCAGCGGCGGGGGCGGAGCATGTGACGGCGGTAGATGTTTCGGCCTTTGCGCTGGAGCTGGCCGCCGAAAACGGAAAGCGCAATGGATTGACCAATCTGGACTATAAGTGCGCCGATGTTTTTGACCTGCTGACCGAGATGGCCAAAGAGAAAAAGTGCGACTATGACTATATTATTCTGGACCCGCCTGCCTTTACCAAGAGCCGCGCGACCGCCAAAAACGCCTATCACGGCTATAAGGAGATCAATAGGAAGGCGATGCGGCTGCTGCCCCGCGGCGGATATCTGGCGACCTGTTCCTGCTCCCACTTTATGACCGATGAGATGTTCCGCAAAATGCTGCAGGAAGCAGCGCTGGATGCCGGTGTGACACTGCGGCAAATCGAGGCACGGCAGCAGGCCCCGGATCATCCCATTTTGCCGGAGGTTCCGGAGACCGACTATCTGAAATTTTACCTTTTGCAGGTGGTGTAAGAGCAAATAAAAACCTTCAACAAAGGAATTTGAACAGCAACCTCCCAAAAGGGCAACAATATGTCCGATGAAAAGCTCGCAGCGCCTAGGTGCTGCAACACCCGCAGATTTCTGCATTGAGGCTTTTGAACCTCATGCAGAAATCTGCTTTTTTATATAATGAAGGGACGGCTGCAAATAATTGCAACCGTCCCATACCTATATTACTCGTTATTGCAGCAAAATCCTGAAGCCAAAATGGAAAGATGACTGGCCATTCTGCTTTCCAGGTCAGTAAAGTTATTTGTTGCATAACAATATAGAATATACCCGCGGCAAGTGATTAGCAACATATCTGCCATTTCTCGTACCGAGAAGCGGGTGGAAACCTCACCATTTTTTTGAAACTTAACGATAATATCCCATAGAATGCGGTTAACAGAACGGCTCTCACTTACAAACTTGCTGTTGTGGTCACTTCCCATGGAGAGAATGACTGTTTTACAAGTTAATGGTCCTGTGGTGGAAATATATAGGGCATAGGTTTTGGCATATTGTTCAATAGCATCTACGAAAGAAGAGCAGGACATAAAGTACTCTGCCTGACTCTCAAAAAAATCGTCAATTGGGTAGCAGGAAAGCTCGTCCAAAAGCTGTTCCTTACTTGTGAAATAGTGGTAGAAAGTGCCTTTTGATATGCCATTTGCTCTGCAGATATCATCGACAGTCAGTTCCTCCAGACCTCCTTCTGTAAGAATGTCTCGGATAGTTTCAGCGATTTCTCGACGACGAATAGATTGCTTTTCGGATACTTTCAAGATAATTCTCCTCTCGTTTGATTGCTTTTTGTTATACCTGCCAATTTTTTTGTCGAAAGATTGGCATAAATGCATCTTGCAAGCCACATATATAGATGCTAAACTAAATTCTAGACTGATAGTCTAGAATTTTCCCCTAAATATTTCATTACCAATATAACAGATAAATTAGGAAAAATCCATACATCTTTCCATTTGTAATTTAAATTTATGGAGGAATAGAATCTTGATTACATGCGAGGAACGAAAAAACAGGTTACTAAAAGCGAACAATCTAATGAAAAGGTTGAACCTAAATTCAATTTTGGTTGTAGGTAACGGATCTGTGGCGACTAACGAGTACGGATTTTATAGATACTTTGTAGATAACAGGGTCTATTACCATAGACAAGCGTTAGTGATAGTTGCCGATGAAACCCCGACGGTATGTTGCGGTAGCCTAAACTATTTTTTACAAAGGCATAATGCCAAGTGAAACAGGCTTTAGATTTTCCAGTGGATTGTAACGCTCTCACTGGTTGCATCAATGTGGGATATGAGAATATCAACCACCTTGCGCTTATCGTCAAAACTCACGGACTCCCAATCGTTGAGGTAATTCGTGATACAGTCAATTTGCGTGTCCGAAACGGAATTAGCGGTGAGATCGGCCACCAGCTTTAACTGCTTTTGCCGTTCTGCGTCCAGCTCCTCGATCCTATTGTTTGCGTATTGCAGGAGCAGCGGGTTTGCCCCGGACAAAGTGTCCAGAAGTTTCTCAATCTCGCTTTCCGTCTTTGCCAGGGCAACACGGGCGGCGGTCAGTTTGGGGTTATAGCCCGGTTCCTTGCCGCCTTTCAGCGTGTGATACTTCCGCATTTTCTCCACCATTTCGCCATACACAAAGGACTCCATGCTTTGCGCCGTCAGCGTACCGGCACCCTCGCAGCTCCCGTTATCGGCCCGCTGCTTGCACCGCAGGTAAGTAACGCCGTTTTGGGCTCTCAAGCCCACCAGAGCATAGCCGCAGCGTCCGCACTTGATTTTCCCGGCCAGCCAGGTATTGTGGCATTTGCGGCCATTCTGGAATGAGGTGTTTTGTGACAGCTTACGCTGGACGGTCAGCCAAAGGCTGGAGGGGATGCGCCCCTGGTGGGGAGCGATTACAAGGATTTGTTCTTCACCCTCCCGGCCCTGGTAGAGATAGCAGCTATTGTCCCCCGTGAACATTTCCGGGGGGCTTTCGATTTTTACGCCCTGGGCTTTGAAGTATTCGTAGATGTCCATATCGGCCTGGACATAGACCGGGTTTCTCAGCAGTTTCGAGATAAAGGCCCGTTGCAGGGCTTTTCCATAGACATCAATGGAGTTTTTGACAAAGTACCGGGTTATATCGCCGTAGGAGCTGCTCGGCTCCGCATACATCTGGTACATCAGCTCGGCAAAATCCATTTCCGCATTTTCCACCAGCTTCTTTGTCTTGATCCCGTCCATGACGATGGGCTCAGTATCAAAACCGTATGGCGTCCGGCCCCGCATATAGTAGCCTTTGGTACACCGGGAATAAAAAGCGTCCTGCACGCGCATTTGGATGCTTTCCCGTTCCAGCTGGGCAAACACGATACAGATATTGAGCATCGCCCTGCCCATTGGGGTAGAGGTATCAAATTTTTCCGTACAGGACACAAACTCCACATTGTACTGCT